>Ga0224554_1000119_pt1 | contig 71275 bp, 52 predicted proteins | sample 714S22024metaG_FD_180666 | JGI IMG/M metagenome (GOLD analysis project Ga0224554, IMG submission 180666) | Peat soil microbial communities from Stordalen Mire, Sweden - 717 S2 20-24 | ecosystem: Environmental > Terrestrial > Soil > Wetlands > Peat | place: Sweden: Norrbotten County, Stordalen... | reverse complement strand
ACAACTCGGTGTAGGTGTCATAATCACCCTGCGACGACACATAGCCACCGACCGTCGCGTTGACAGCCAGCACGACTCCGTCAATCGGCGCTTTGACCGAATAATATTGCAGCAGCGCGTTGGCGGCTTTCAGTGCGGCGGTCGCCTGGTTGACGGTATCTTCCGCCGTATCCAGCACATCTTTGCTGACTGATTTTGGGTCAGCGTCATAAGCGGCGAGGCGCTTGTCATATTGGTCGCGGGCCACTTTCAGGTTGGCTTCAGCCAGTTCCGTGTTGGCTCGCTGCACGGAATCGTCAATGGTGAACAGGGGTGTGCCGGCTGATACCTCCTGGCCCTCCTGCACAAACACCTTTGTAATCGGGCCGGATACTTGCGGGAAGATATTGAGGTTAGCCCCGCTCGGCAGATCGCTCTCAATCATGCCATTGGCATAGATGGCCGAGTCAAAGGGATTGCTGACCGGCTTGAACACAGGCGGCTGGGCTTTCCGCTCCATGCCAAAAATATAGGCGGCAACAAGTCCGGCCAGGATGCCGAGGATGGCGATGGTGAAAATGATTTTATTTCCAATCGCGGTTTTCGGCGCGACGGCTTTGGCTTCAGGCTTGGTTTCTTCCAATTCAATTTTTGGTTTGCTCCCGATCGTTGTCCCAAGTTTGGCATCAGGCTTACCAGCGGTTTTAATTTCAGCCGTGGTTGTGGGCTTGGACTCATCAGCGTTTTTATCGCTGGTCAGCGCAAGCGCTTTGGGATCGGGCACGGGCACAGTTATTTCCGGCTTTGGCTCGGTCGCCTTGACCACCAGTTTAGGTTCGTCAGCATTCATTCGGTTCCTTTGTCTTCGGCACCGGCACTGAGGTGACCATCCTCCATGTGGAGGATTCGATCCGCATATTCGTTGATGCGCGCATCATGGGTGACAATCAGAATACAGCGATTTTCATTGAGGATATTCTCTTTGACAAACGCGATGATCATCCGGCCGGTGTCGCCATCGAGCGAAGCGGTCGGTTCGTCAAAAATTAAAATTTCCGGCCGGCTGATGATCGCCCGCGCAATCGCCACCCGCTGTTGTTCGCCGCCGGAAAGCTTCACCGGCAGCATGTCGCCACGGTTTTTTAGGCCGACAATTTCCAGTTGTTTTCTGGCCTCGCTGATGGCTTCGTCCCAGTTACGCTGCTTCAGAATCAGCGGAATCGCGACATTCTCGGCCGTGGTCAACCGTGGAAACAGGTGGTAATCCTGAAACACGAAGCCAATCGTGTTCAGACGAAAATCCGCCAACTGGTCATTGTTCAACGTCCAAATATCGGCTCCCTTGACTTTGACGTTCCCGGCGTTGGGCCGCAGGATGCCTGAAATCATGCTCAGCATCGTGGTCTTGCCACTGCCGGACGGGCCGACGATGAACAGCATTTCGCCAAAGTGCGCGACCAACCCGACCTGATTTACGGCCGTCACCTTGGCCTCGCCTTCACCAAACCATTTGGTCAAACCGGTGGCAACGATGGCCTCGTTCTCGGTCGTTTCATTTTTCACTGTGCCGGAGTCCAGGTGTCGTCAGGGTCATAAGCGGTCATGGCCTTGGCGAGTTTCACGGTCTTGGGTCCGAGGTTCTTTTGATAAATCTGGCCTTGCTGATTGACGGTGAAGGTCATCACGCCGGTGTTGCCCCATTCGGCTGGCCACGCGACGAGCGCAAACCCGGCAATCATCCGGCCATTGATAATATAATTATATTTTTCCCCCGGCGCGTGTTTGCCCTGACGCGTCAGGATTTTGAAATAGTAACCATGATACGGCGCCTGTTCATCATTGAGCATTTTTGCCGTGCGGTGATAACCGTCCACGCGCGCTTGCGCGACTAACGGCCCCAAAGGACTTAATTCTTCGCCCGGTTGATTCGTCGGCCAGAACAGGCCGTCGCGGGTGCCAGGCGTGCTGCGCAGGAACTGCGCGTAGGTAAGCACGCCGTCGCCCATGCGATCCTGGCTGGAATATTCGCGCTGGGCATCCACATAAGCATTGCAGACATTGATCGCGCCGATTTCGTCCATGCCGATGCGGCGGGCAAGGATTTCCTCTTTGCCTGCAGCGGTGTCAAAGAACCATTGGCCATCCTGCTTCACCAGTGGAATCGGAAACGGCCAGCCGTCCGCGCCGATTGCCAGCGTGAGCTTGGAATCTGAATTGGTGGTCAATTCCGTCTTCTCCGTCAGGTGTTGGACGAACAGTTCGTATTCCGCAGTGGCCTGAACCACGTCCGGCGATATCAATTCATGTCCGGCTGGACCGAAGATCAAATGCAGCGCGTTCGTGTCATGATTTGTGGCTGCCACCACCAGCGCGTTGACGGCACCGTTTGGTGAAGAAAAAACTTGCTCCTCTTGTGCAGAGATACAAACAGGCAATGCCAGACCTAGTCCAACTGCCATCAAAAATGTATTTTTGAAAATCATAGGAATAAAAATTAATGTCTGTCTCCACCACCATGGCCACCGCCACCACCGGAGCTACCACCGCTTACATGACCGCCGCCACCGCCAGAGGGTGCTGGCCGCGACACCGGCGCGGAACGGGGAACAGCCTGCATACTTTGTTGGCCTCGATTGCTATAGTTTCTTGTTTCTTGCGAATTTTGTATGCCGATGAAAGCCCCGTTCGATTCCGGCCGGCTGGTGGGCGCAGCGCGTTCAGCCGGCGCAGCAGCGGAACGGGAACTATTCACCGAATGCTGAGGTTGCTGCGCTGCCGGGTGGGACAGTTGTTGTCGTATTGCTGCCGGAGTTGCCACACGGGAAAGTGTGCTTCCGCCATAACCCCGGTCGCCTCGGTTGGCTGCGACTGCGCCGGGATGATAGTCTGATCGCCAGACACCCGTATGCCCCATGTCCCGCTGGCGTGAAGATTCATGCCACCAGTTGGCCGGACGCGAATAGCCGTGGCCCCAGAAAATGAGATTGCCGCCTCCCCAATTACAATCGTAATCCATCCAAAAACCGAACGGCCAGCCGATGCCAAAGGTGATGAAAGGCGCGCCGTAAGGTGCGTCATAATAAACCTGGTCTGGCTGATAGACTGGCACATAAATCACCTGTGGATCCGCCGGAACAATTTCAATGTCGCTGCCGTCAGCAATCACCTGTTGCTGTGGCGATGATTGCAAGTTACCCAGTTTGGAAGCCGTGGCGCGCAGCCGTTGGATGGAGTTCATCACGTCCGGCTGTTGATTGAGAAACGCCTGTCCCGTCTGGGTCGTCCAATTCAAATTGTCATCCATCCATTTCAACACGCTGGGATAGCGGGCCACGGCTTGGACGCTGGCGTCCCAAGGCTGCTGGTTAATCTGGTTTGGATCACCGCCGCCGGTAATATAACGGTCGGCCAACACGATTTGCGTCGGCAAGGTGGACGCCGGCAGAATTTCTGCAATCAACGGGTCTGGATAAAGCGCAATCGGTCCCAGCAATTGGTCCAGTTGCGCGGCTGGCAGCGCTTGATAAGCTGGCATTGGAGGCGTAGCCGCCGCTTGTGCCCGCACCGACAGGGTCGTGCCAGCCAGCAGACACAGCAGAACCGGAATTGAAAGCAATAATTTCATCACGATGTCAGTATTTGAACCGGCCAAATTTTTCTCGTTACACGATCACTATAGGTTGAACTCTCTGGCGGGAGCTATGGGGTGTTCACCCCATGACTCATCCAAAAGAGTCGTCCCCGCTTGAAGGATTCGCCGGTTTTGGGTGGCGTCCAAACACTCCGGAAACTTTCATTCTTTATGTCAGGTGCTGAACACACAAAAGCGCGGGCAGTCAAATTGTCCTTGGCAGTTACGTGTGCGGCGCGACTGGCAATTGTGGTTGTTTGACGCGAAGCTTCGGGCGAGTCAAGTAATCGACCCTTTGCCGAACACAACAGTCGCGCCAGAATCCAACAGAGCGGTGTGGATTCCGTAACCAACGAACTTCCCAAAAGATAAAGAGCCATTGAGAAATGGGAGATCTGATTTCCAGTTCGTCGCAAAGTTGTGGTAATACCCGAAACCTCGACAGGTGCCACCACCGCCGAACGCAACTCGTTCAGCTCAGTTTTGATGGGGCACTCAAGTTCCATTGCAGTTCTTGATTGAACAATTCAATGGTGCTTGGCTGGGCGGCTGCATTCACAGGGCGTCGTTGCCGCCTGGTAATGGAATTTTGTTTCCTTGCCGGCCAGCCGCGCCAATTTTTGATCGGCAGATTCCGCCAGCAGTTTTGCCATCGTTCGCAACAGCGTAGGGATGTCCATTGGTTTTTCGAGCAACGCGCCGGCACCGGCGCCGAGTGCCGTGAAGAGTTGGTCCGGGCGCGCGGTGGCGATGATAATGGGAATCAATGGGTGGTCCGTGGTCAATTGCGCAAACGTATCCCACCCATTCCTGACCGGCATATTCAGGTCGAGCAGCACCAAATCAACTGGCAGGGTGTTGGCAAAATCAAGCGCCTGCTGGCCGTTTTCAGCGGAAATAACAAAGTAATCTTCGCCCACGAGCACGTCGTTCAGGGAATCGCGCACGGTGGCATCGTCATCCACCAGCAGGATGCGTTTACGGGGATGCGCGCGTCTGAGGCTTTTCTTCGGGCGAGCATGGGTGATCGCAGACCTTGGCGAGGTAGTTAATTTCATAAGTTAAAAAGTGGTGTTGCCGTTGGCTACAACGTGGAACGGCTTGATTCCGCGCTGCCGAGCAACTGCGTGACAAACGTGCGCTTGGTGATGCGATTGTCATGGCGATGTTCGTCTTCGTTGGTGAGCCGTTTAACAGCCTTCACCAGAATTGGGATGTTCAAGGGTTTCTCCATAAAGGCATCCACGCCCACGCGCACGGCCTCTTGATATTGATTCGGGCGGGCGGTGATGATGATGACTGGCAACAATGGCTTAACCTGCTCAAGCTGGCTGAAAGCCGTCCAGCCATCCGCGTGCGGCATATTGAGGTCAAGCAATACCAAGTCTGGCTTGTGTCGGATGGCGCGGGTGACGGCTTCGATGCCATTGCACGCTTCATCCACCTCGTAGCCCTCGGATTCCAGCACTGCGGCCAGACTGCCGCGCACCACCGCGTCGTCGTCGGCGATCAAAACATGGTAGTGGATCGGCGGAGTTGTCCTTGCCCGCACCGTCGGACGCGCCACTGGTGAGTTGGCATAAATTCTTTTGGCGACAGCGGCATCTTCCACAAAAAACCCCAGCACATTGCGCACGATTGCCACAAAGTCCCAGAGGTTAAATGGCTTCGGGATCAACGCCGCGATATTAAGTTGAGGATAGTTTCGCGTGGCCTCGTTGGTGAGCGAGCCCGAAGCCAGAATGACGGGCATGATCATGCCCGCTTTGCGAACCCGCTCAATCAGTTTCAGTCCTGCGAGGCGCGGCATATCGTTGTCGGTGACGAGGAGGTCGTAGTGCTGGCGCTGCAATTCGTTCCATGCCTCCTCGCCGTCGGTAGTCAAGATTACGTCAAAGCCTTCGCTGGCTAGAACGCGGGAAATGAGAAAGCGAATCCCTTCGTTGTCGTCGGCGACCAGAATTCTTTTAGCAGGAACTGGGATGTGAGTGTTTAGCTTCATATTTTGGCTTTTGGTTTCTTTGTGAACTGGATTTCGTTTATTGGAATAGACCTACGCACTCGCCGTGCCACGAATTGCAAACGCTGAATCACAGGGGTTTGAGGCCGGGCAGGAGGAGAATTGAGCGGTGTGTGGAAAAACGGCTTGCCACATCAGTGATAAACAATTGACCGGTTTTTCCAGACAAACAGAGTTGGCTTCGCAAAGGGCTTGATTTTCAAGGTGCTGCCGTGCCGCAATCCTGCTATTCCTCCCGGCATGGCACTTGCATAGTCTGTAATCGCAGCGTTGGCCGTGGAATCATCCACGGACGACGTGACGCGCCAAAATAATTATGAAATTTCCCTTCAGCTTTCGCCTTTGGATTTTGATTGCCGCCCTTGTCCTGGTGGCGGGAGGCACGATTTACGCACTCTCTTTTGCGTGGCATCGCATTCAACAGCTTGAAACCCGGCTGACCAGTTCCCAACTCGAAAGTTTCCAAATCGCCAGAGAAGCCAGCCGCAGCCTCCAAGGCCTGAATAATTCCATGCTCCGCTACGTCTTGGTCAGAGATCCACAGCAATGGGCGGAATTCGACAAGACCAGCAGCGACCTGAATCATTGGATTGACGACCATGATGCCAGCCTGAATTCTCATTCGATCCTCTCCACGGATAACGAGCGGAAAATCTTTAAGCAAATTAATGATGCCTACGACGATTATTTAAGCGCCGCCAGCGCCGTGCGTTCAAATGGCCAGCCGGCCTTGGTGAATTCAGCGCAACTCGTGCAACTCGACGCCTTCAACGCCCAAGCCCAGCGCATGCGTGATCTGGTGCGCGGATTGTCCGACGCGCACCGCGCGGCCGAAGCGGGGTTTGTGGCTACCACCACGGCTTCGCTCAACGGCTTGCGGGACATTCTCACCGCGAGTATGGTGCTGCTGCTGATTTTGATGGCGGCGATGGGGCGGAACATCTACCGCGACACGATTGCGCCGCTACAAACAAAACTCGTGCACAGCCAGAACCTGCTTGAACGCCAGGAGAAACTCGCCACGCTCGGCACGCTGGCCGCCGGCATCGCCCATGAAATCCGCAATCCGCTCACCTCGCTCAAAGCCCGTCTCTACACTTTGGAAAAACATCTGCTGGTCGTGCCCGCCGCGCGCAAGGATACAGACATCATAAGTGCCGAGATTTCCCGCCTCGAACGCATCGTGCAGGACGTGTTGAGCTTTGCGCGCCCGGCTGATCCCAAGCTGGAAACCATCGCCGCCGACATGCTGCTGCGCGAGGTTCAAGGATTGATGTCCCCAAATTTTGAAAGCCGCTCGGTGCAACTGGTGGTTGAATCCAGTTCCGGGTTGTTCCTCCGCGCTGACAGCGGCCATTTGAAGCAGGTGCTAATCAACCTCGCCCGTAATGCCGCTGAAGCGATTGACGGCAAAGGCACAGTTACGCTGCGCGCACGCTCGGCCCACACGAAACTTGATGGACAGGAAACTGACACGGTGATTCTTGAAGTGAGCGACACCGGCAAGGGCATTCCGCCCGAAGTGGAGAAGCGCTTGTTTGACCCGTTCTTCAGCACCAAGGAAACTGGCACCGGCCTCGGCCTGCCGATCTCTGCGCGTCTCGTTCAAAAGCTGGGTGGCACGCTCCAGTATCAGACGCGGCCCGGCCACGGCACGACCTTCGGCGTTGTTTTGCCACGTGAAATCAAGGATACTGCCGGAAATGCGAAAAGCAGCGCGAGCAACTCATCCGATGGCGTTGAAGTCGGCCGCTGATTTCATCCTGACTGGCTGGACGAAAAGCAGAGCATTGCTCAATCTTATTTCCCTTCAATAGCCACCGTCATGCCTAAAGCTGTTCACATACTTCTCATTGAAGACGACACCAGTCTGGCGGCCAATTTGTGCGAGGTGCTTCAGGAAGACGGCTTCAAAGTCACTGTTTGCCATCGAGGTGACGAGGGGTTGCGCCGCGCCGGCAAAGACGAATGCGATGTGGTGTTGACCGATCTGCGCCTGCCGGGACTCGGAGGTTTGGACCTCGTGAAGCAACTTCACGAAACCCAGCCGCGCTTGCCGGTCTTGCTGATGACCGCGCACGGCACGATTGAGACGGCCATCGAGGCTACCAAGCTCGGCGCTTACGATTACCTGCAAAAACCATTCGAGATGCCGGAACTACTCCGGGTCCTGCAACGTGCCGTGGACGCCAGCCGACTCATGCGTGAACCAGTCGCGCTGGCCGATGCGCCCGCCGAAAGCCGCACCGCTCTCGTCGGCACAAGCCGCGCGATGCAGGACGTGTGCAAGGAAATCGGCCGCGTCGCCGCCAAACCCGTCACCGTCCTCATCCGGGGTGAAACCGGGACGGGCAAGGAACTGATCGCCCGCGCGATTTACCAACACAGCCCGCGCGCCAAAACGCCGTTCATAGCAATCAACTGCGCTGCCATCCCGGAAAATCTCTTGGAAAGCGAATTGTTCGGTCACGAACGCGGCGCATTCACCGGCGCTGATCAGCGACGCATTGGTCGCTTCGAGCAGGCGAACAAAGGCACGCTGTTCCTCGACGAAATCGGCGACCTGCCCCCGAACACCCAGGTAAAACTGCTGCGCGTGCTCCAACAACAAACCTTCCAGCGTGTCGGCGGCGCGGAAGCAGTTTCTGTGGACGTGCGCGTCATCGCTGCCACGCACCGCAATTTGGAAGTAATGATTCGTGAGGGCAGATTCCGCGAAGACCTTTTTCATCGCCTCAACGTGGTGTGCCTTCAACTGCCGCCCCTGCGCGAACGGCGTGAAGACATTCCGGTGTTGGTGCAACACTTCCTCCGCAAATATGCCACTGACTTCGGCGTTGAAAGCCCAACGATTTCATCCGACGCATTGGCTATGTTGCAAGCCGACTCATGGCCGGGCAATGTCCGCGAATTGGAAAACGTGACCCGTCGTCTGCTGCTCGGCGCACGCGGACTTTCCATCAACGCCGATGCTGTTCGGCAAACCCTAGCCGCGCGTAATGCTGACTCTGCCCCACTGGGTCACTCCTTCACGGCCTACGCCGGTGATTTACTGGCGCGGGCACAGAAAGGCGAGTTGCCGGACGCTCACGCCCGAATGCTCGCCGAAGCCGAACGCGAAATCTTAACGCAAGCCATCACTTTGGCCGAGGGCAATCAGGCGAAAGCCGCCCGCTGGTTGGGATTATCACGCTTCACCCTGCGCGAAAAACTCAAGCAGCTTGGCTTGCATCCAGACTCCACCGAGGCTGTCTCAGAAACGTGATCCCCAGAATACTTGTCCTTTGGCACGGGTTTTGAAACAAAGGGGCGGCTTAAAAAATGGGCGAAAGTGTTTTTAGGGTAAAAAACATTTGTATTATTCATAAGCTTGTCATGAAAAAGTCTGGTGCCTGCCAATAGAAGATCAGTAGGTTTGAAAATAACGGTAACGGCACATTTTGCCAGTATCACTCTCCCTGTTTGTCATCGATCTGCAAATCGTTCCTGAGACAAATCCCGAATTGTTCTTGTATTCGGCAACACATTGAAGCCGTTGCGGGCATGGGAGCTTTCAATAGATTTCGTTGATCTTGGCACTTCAGGCATAGTGAGCAAGTCGGTATTTTCGCGTTGAGCCAATATCCAATTTATCTGAGTAGCCAAAACCATTGTTATTACCCGTCAAAAAGTGCCAGCAGAAGTGCCAGCAAACCTCATCGGTGGGGAGTAAAATGGAGTTAAGAAAAGTCAGCTGGAGTTCTCCTTGACATAATGCAAGAAAGCCTTTAGCATCAAGGTAACGGTGATGATTTAGATAGTTGATTTCGAGTGGCTTGTGGAAGGCGAGACGCGTCCGATTCCGACCCTCGCCTCCAGCCCTTTTGTTGGGATTTGTGAGGAAAATGGCGAAAAAAAGGCCGAGTTTCAGTGAAAGTTTCAGTAGCGAGATTACTCCGCTACAACTCAAAACGAACTCGCCCACTACTCGCTAACGGAGTCAAGTCGAGTTGGTTCATAGTCATAAAATGAAAAATGACATGAAACAACGATACAGTGTGTTCCTTCGCCCGTGGGGTGTTTATTACTACCAAGACAACACCAACGGCAAACAGGAAACCCTCAAGACCCGCGACAAGGACGAAGCCTTTCGGCTCGTCGCGGCCAAGAACGAAAACGAGGAAGCCCCGGCATTCAGCCGCCATCTGGCGCGGGTGTATTGGAAGGCGGGCGACCCGACCGGAGCCACGCGGACATGGCAGCACGTCATGGATGAAATCCCCAAGCTCAAGACCGGCGAAACCCGCCACCGCTGGCTCACCGCCATCAAAGACAAGGCGTTTGATTCCATCCGCAACATGGTCGTGCTAGAAACCCAAGCCGAGCATTTTATGAAGGTGCTGGAAAGCGGTTCCGTCTCCACGAACATCTATTTGCGCCGGGTTTCCAACTTCGCTTTGGACATGAACTGGCTGCCGTGGCCGGTGCTGCCCAAGAAACGCTGGCCTGCCTTCAAGTTCAAAGAAAAACGCGGCATCACCTTGAAGGAGCATCAAGCCATCGTTGCCCGCGAGTTGAATCTTGAACGCCGGGCGTTCTATCAACTGGCCTGGCACCTGGGCGCGTCGCAATCCGATCTGGCGTTTATCGAAGCGGAGAACGTGGATTGGGAGAGCCACGTCATCAGCTACAAGCGCATGAAAACCGGCACGATTGCCATTATGCGGATGGATGAAGACATGGAGGAAATCTTGCGGGACTTGCCGGGTAACGGCCCGTTGTTTCCCTATCTGCGGAGCGTCCGCGCGGGCGACCGCGCCACGGAGTTCAAGCAACGCTGCGTTGGCCTTGGCATCAAAGGCGTGTCCCTGCACAGCTACCGTTACGCATGGGCGGAACGGGCGAAGACCGCCGGTTATCCCGAACGGTTCGCGCAGGAAGCTCTTGGCCACAACAGCAAGGCCGTTCATCGCGCCTATTCGCGCAAGGCCAAGGTGGAATTGCCTTCGCTGGGCGAATACGAGCGGCAGCGGAAACTGTCTGCCAATGGCAACCGCGTTGAGCCAGCGGCACAAATTGTCACGGCATAAGGAGGCCACCATGCAACCTTGGCAAATCAAAGCACTGGAACTGGAAGCGTCGGGATTAAAGCATCTCGACGGATTCATCCACGAACACGCCCTCTATTTTCTCATCGGAGCCATCTACCTTTTGCTGGCTTTGTTGGCATGGGTATTGAGCGGTGCATTGCGACGAAAGGGAGGAAAACTCATGTCCTGCGTTCGGCCAGCGATTGTCATTCGCTTGTCGGGACCGCCGCCGCCCCCGGACACGTTCGACCCGTTTCCACCGCCGCACCATTCGGTGTATGACGATCATCGTGATGATTATGAGGAATGATCTCGATAGCCGCTGCATAAGCGGCAAGGCGCGGGCGGATGATGCTCCGCCCGCGCCTTTTATTTTGTCCCCATCAATTTTCCGAATCTGCGGTTTGGGTTTGCAGTCGGGACGGTTGCCGTTTGTCCGTCGCGTCTTGCTTCCGGGCATTTTTGCTCCGCCAGTATTCCTGAAGCGCGTCGGATACCTTGCCGTGCCATTTTTCGTCACGTCTCAAGTCATCCAGTGTCGCCGTTAAAAAATGTTTGGGGCCATTGGGCGCTGGATGTCCCAATGGCTTCAACAATCCTTTGGCTACCAGAATGGGAATTTCATGCGGGGAAAGACCGAGCCTGCCCGCCGCCTCTTCTGCCGTCAGCCGTTGCGGAGGATTTCTTAAATTCAAAAGACGTTCGATGTCTTCATTCATACGTCCTCCTTAAATGCTCATGCCCCGGTTGTGGCCTTGCTTGTGCGAATTTGAATCGTCCACCGATGGCGTCTGCGAAATCGTTTCCTCATCCGAGACCGCCAACCGGCAACGCTCCGAAATCGCCGCCACCAAACGCGCCGGGCGATGCTCTTGAAATTGTCCCCAAATCACCCGCTGCGCCGTGGCGACCTCGTTGCTCGCCATGAATTCCAGCGTGTGTCTGGCATTGGCATTGAATGCCGCCGCCAGTTCGAGCGGATCATTTCTTTCCAGCAAAATCTCCGCGATGCCGTTGGCTTTGGCGTAAGGCACGTTGTCGCGGAATCGTTCAATCGCCGCGAAGTCATTTTGCTTCTGGCAAAGCAAAATGTTGCTTGGGCCGAGGTTTAACAAAGTTGAACGCACCTGCCAGACACCGAGCTTTGAGGTGCAAATTTCCTTTTCAGGCGAGGCCACGACCGCCGCTGGTTTTTCCAACTGCTTTCGCAATACACCCAATGATTCAAATTCGGGGGCGATGACGCTGAAGGCCGCGCGGTATCCCCTCATTTCGGAATCGGTGAAACGCCGGAAATCAACACCCGGCACATTGTATTCCTGACGTTCACCATCGCGCATCAATCCGCCGCCAAGAGATTCTCGTTTTATGCCCAAGCGGGCGTCAGACAAAACCGTTTCCGGTTTGTCTGGTGGAATGGCCAGTGAATAAATGGACAGCTTGGAAAGCCGTTCCAGTTCGCTGATGGGAATGGCCATTTCACCCGTCCACAGCCTTGTGGCGATGATGTCGCCCGCTTGGACACGCGAGAGCAGGCTGAATTCGTGAATGCCCAAGGCAGACGCGCTTTTGCCAATCGTCAGCGCGTCAGACTCCGACACGTCGTTTTTTATTTGCATAGTTTTCCTTTGGTTTTTTAGACCAAGTTTAGCCACAACCGGAAATGAAGGTTGTAATGAATTCGTTACAACCTTCGATTTCTTTTCATGGCCAGCGGGATGCCCCCTGCCGTCGGGCGGCGTCAGCCGTTGCCTGCAATTTATTTCCATGCGCCACCGTGTCAACCGGCAATTGCTTCCCGGCAGAGAAGCCCCATGTGTCAGACAGCATGATGGCACATTTATTCGACTGAATTGCGCCATCCTGGGCGCAATCGAAAATGACGATGACGCTTTCATCCGGCGAGTCTGACAGAAAAAGCGGCGGGGTTTTGTGCAATGATTGCACAAAATGAATTTTCTTTTGGGTTATTCTGAATGATTTTCAAATGGCAGGATTGACAGGAATAACCGCAACCAACGCGCGTTCCGCTGCGGCTTCACGCGCGCTCGTCGCGGATGGAAAAAACAAAACGCAGTCGCGTTGTGCTTCCGTCAGCGGCACGGCGGCGGTCGTTGCGCTCCGGCTTCGTTCCAGCCGTCTCTCCGCCTACGCTCCACTTAACCGCGCGCCGAACCGCTGACCGAAGCAGTCTGTTATTTTTCACCATGCAGCCAAGCGACGGAAACTTTCAAACATTTGGCAATGGCCGCAACTTCGTAATCCATCAAATAACGCTCCTGCCGTTCAATTCGGGAAACCGCAGTTTGATCCAAAACAATGCCTTTGGCGGCCAGCCGTCCGGCCAAATCATCTTGTGAAACTGGCGGTTTGCTTTTCAGCCGCGCCTCACGAATGCGGCGGCCAATCACGTTTCTGGACGGCAATTGATGAGTTTTTTTCACGGGTATGTGAAATGCGGAATTCACATACTTGACATTTAACGGAAAACTTGTTTTTATTTATGTGAACTTCACATACACAATGAATGGCGAACAACATGGTAGAGCGTCAAAAGTGAAAATTTTGATCGTCGAAGACCAAATGCCGGTGGCCATGATGATGACTTTTTTGCTCGCGCGCGCCGGATGCGAAACGGAAGTGGCAACGACCGGCGCAAACGCAATGCAAAAGGCGCAAGATGGCAACTTCGATTTGATTACGCTCGACGCAGATTTACCGGGGGGCATCAGCGGCTTTGAAGTCTGCCGCCGCTTGAAGGGAAATCCATTTTTCCAGACGCCGATTGTGTTTGTGAGTGGCCGTTGTTGCATTGAAGACCAACAGCACGGCCTCGATGTTGGCGCAGCCGATTACATTACCAAGCCGTTTGAAACATTTGAATTTGCGCCAAGACTTTTATCTCACGTTGAACGAAACGGAAACGTTTCGATTTCGCATTGATCTTTGGAAAATAAGATTTTGGCAGGAATGATTGCAGCGATTGTTTTCACGCCCCGTTGTGGTGTGTTCAAAAAGCACGGCAACCGCCTCAATAGGGCGTGCCACTGGAACGCGCCCAAGCATCACAGCTCAAATCCTTCGGCGATAATGTCCGCCGCGAAAGAGTGCTTCAAAAAATCACTCAAGAACGGCTCGCTGAAATGGTAGGGCTGCATCCTCGAACAATCCAAAAAATCGAGGCTGGAAAAGTAAATATCTTGCTTACGACGTTCGTTCGGCTGCAAAGAGCCTTGCGTTGTCCGTGGGAACAACTACTAGGCAAGCCATAAAATAATCTTCCAAAGCCAAAAAATGTTTAGTGTCCGTCGTGCAAAATTAACAAAAAAAATGTTGCCATGCGGACGCGGCGGTTAGAAAATTGGAGTCAAATCAATCCACAGTAAGAAGTTTTCGTCGGAACAGGAACACGCCACAATAAGGCGTTATCTGTCGGAACGGGCAGTAAAAATTTTGCGAGAGAAAATTAAAACAGAAACCCGAATATGAAAACATTGCAGAAAATATCAGTTGGCACGCTGATTTGTTTCACAGCGTTACTCACAAGCTTAAACTTCACATCACGGGCGCAAACAAACAATGGCGTTAGACCGCCGCCCGACGATTGGCTCATGCTGAATCCGGTGTTCGCTGACAACCCCGCCACCAGAGAACTCGTTACCAATCTTCTCGCCGCGCCGCAGCCAGAATTGAGTGTCCCCCAATTTTCACAGGCTGGTAGTGCGCCCGGCACATATTGGACTCTCAAAGGCGCAGCCGCGCCATTGCCATTTGACCCTTACCCTGATTTGCCAGTTTATTCGCTTGGCACAAACGGCCAGTATTTGATTGATGACCGTTCGGTTGACTACCCAGCTTTAGAGGCACAACAGCAAGCCGAAGACGAGTTGCTAGGTCTGACCAATCCGCCAATCAGCATCAACCCGATTAACACGAACGGACTTTGGCTTGAAGTTCCGGCGGACAGTCTTGCCGATGTGGGGCAATTCAAGGTCATCCTTCACAATGCCATTCAAGGCCAGAGCTACGATTTTCTCACAACACCCAGTCTTAATTCACCGATAACTTGGGCAACGGAATTGACAACGAACAACCCGTCAGGAAACTCGATTGAAGTGGAATTGCCCATGAACGGCAACCCGATATTATTTGTGCGGGCGCGTGTCACCGAATCGTATTCCTTTTACATCAACACGCCGCCTATGAGTCAGGATGTTTATGACGGCGACTCGGTGACGTTTTATGTCAATACGGGCGGCAACACAAACCTGACGTTTCAATGGACATTCAACGGCGTTGCCATTCCAGGTGCGACCAACAGCAGCTACACGATTGACAGTGTTCAAGACAGCGATGCGGGCTATTATGCAGTCATCATTTCCGATGGAACAAATTCGCTGGTGACTCCGGCGGCGCAACTGACAACCGAAGGCAGCACTGGCGACGCGAATTTGATTCCTGTCACAAGTGGGCGGCAAAATTACACTTTCAAAAGCGGCGTCACATACTATATCGGTTCGCAAACGTATTTATATGGTAACACGACCATCGAAGGCGGCGCGGTTTTGAAATTCGATTGGAATTACAATTCAAGTTTGGTCGTTATGGGTGGATTGACTTGCAAAACCGAGCCGTATAATCCGGCAATTCTGACGACGATTGACGACGATGCGGTAGGGGAGTATCTCGGATTTAGCAGCAGCGATCCGCAGACAGCAGCGAATGGCACTCCTTATCTCGACATGACCTACTCCCAAAGCAACTCAATCAGCAATTTGCGCGTTTGCTTTGCAGATTGGGGCGTGACCACGCCGCTTGCTTCTCGAAAGCTGGACGTTTGGGATTGCCAATTTGTCGAATGCAATTACGGCCTTGTCAACTTGGTGGCCGGAACTGGCGCGGACGACAGCTTGCATAATGTTCTTTTCGCGGCTTGCGGCGCAGCCGTTGGCGCGTCGAGCAATTCCGTCGCCATTGACGGAGAACAAGTGACGGCGGACGTTGGCGATTTTTGTCTGGCAAATGTCACGCCGGGCAGTATCGCTTTGACGAACAGCATTGTTTGGGGAAATAGCATCACCGCTTCAAATCTTTCAACTGTTAATGTTGCTTCCAATCCCGACGGCACAAATTTTGTATATGAAGGCAATGGCAGCTATTATTTAGCAGCCAATAGTCCGCTTCACAAAGCGGGAACGGCAAATATAAGTTCGCGTTTGCAAGCTGAATTGCAAAATAAAACCACTTACTCCCCCGTCCCGATTGCGGCCAATATACAAATCACAGGCAGCTTGACTTTATTTCCACAAGCACTGCGCTACACCAATGGCGCGCCGGACATTGGCTATTATTATGACGCTCTTGATTATAGCGTCGCCAACGTCACTTTATCCGGCGGAAACATTACTGTGCTGCCCGGCACAGCTATCGCCGTTCGCAATGACTATATTGCGGCCTATGATTATTACACCGTCGAGGGATTTTTAGTTCAACAAGGTTCGACCTTTACCAGCCACGGCACACCGACCAAGCCGAATGTTTTTACGGCTGAAAAAATGGTTCAAGAATTTCCCGAAACGGGTTTTGCAATTTATCAGGTTTATTATTACAACTGGTGGTTCGGCACCATTGCCTTTGCTTCTGATTTTGAATTTGATGATTACAATTCTCCCGCACCGACATTCGATTTCAGATTTTCAAAATTTTATTTGCCAGCCAACGATTATCATATTTGGTCAGGTATGGATGAATATGGCGAATACGAAGTGTCGCCGGACAGTTCCATTTATTTAAGTCTGCAAGATTGTCAGGTTCATGGCGGACGAATCAACCTAGGCAACCCCGATTACTATAATTACGATCCGAGTCAGGTTTATGCTGCCGGTGCAGTTTCGCTGCTCAATAATTCATTTGAGAATGTCAGCATTAACCTCGACCCGACATATAATGAATACGGCTACGGTATCAACTGTGACGAGCAAGTTGTAGCTTACAACAACCTTTTCAAGGGCGGACTCTGGCTTCATCTTGAACCATTCACATCTTCGGCGGGCAACTGGATATTCACGGACAATTTGTTTGACCATGCAGATTTAGTTCAAGACGTAAATGAGCCATTAGATTACAACTACAACGGCTATTGGCCACTATCGGCAGATGAATTGACTTATGACTATAATTTTTATCCGTGGTATGTAAATAACACCAACCAACTGCAAACTACCACTACCGGCGACGGCTATACGGACGGCGGCAATGAAGTGACATTAAGCAGCGCACCACCGTATCAGCACGGCACGTTTGGAAAGTTTTATCTGCCAGACACAACGCCACTTTATGGCGCGGGCAGTCGTTCGCCAGCCGACGCAGGGCTTTACCAATACACCACGCGCACAGACCAAACCAAAGAGGGCAGTGAAACATCGGGGCACATGGTAAATATCGGGTTGCATTATGTCGCAGCAAATAATTACGGCCAACCGAAAGATTCCGACGGCGACGGCATTCCTGATTATGTGGAAGATGCAAATGGTAACGGCCAAGTAGATTTCAATCCAATAGTGAACGCCAACGAAACTGACCCCAATAACCCAATGACTGATGGCATTACAAACGACATTTACAATACGGCTTACGACAACATTGATCTTTCCGGTGACGAACTTGTTGGCCGCATTAAAAAGGCTTTGGGAATAAATCCTCTTGATACCAGTAATCCGTTATCGTTCACACAAATTACGACTGGAGAAGAACCAGAAGTTGCAACTTTTGAAGTGCCTATCAGCTATAACGCCTTGACCAATATGGGGGGATTAAAATTGTTGGTGGACGGCAATGTAGCTCCTTACCAAGAGTGCGACCCTGCCACCGACGGCAATTGTTTGCTTGAATGGAACACTACATTTAACTCCCCAGGACAACATTACTTGCAAGTTCAACTTACAGTGAACGGACAAATCCATCAAGGTGATTCGCCCGACCCAACTATTCTTGCCGGTGTGGGGAAAATCGGCTCCTTTTATTCAACGAACATTTGTCAATTCGATCCCTTCTATTCGAGGTTTAATAACAGCGGCGCGACGCTCTATGCTGCATTGCCCGAACCAGACGCTAATTATACCATCGAATTGCAAACAACGAACGGTGTTCATATTAAAACAATTGCCAACAGCACTTCGAGCGGCATTATCATGGAGAATTGGGATTTGACCGACGACAATGGCAATCCCGTCACGGATGACACGATAAAGGCAGTTTTCAATGTTTCATTGCTTGACCCAAGTTCCGGCTCGCTGGAATTTTTACTCCATCGCGCCTTGCTTGGAGACGATGGAAATTTCACCATTTCCTATACATGGGACGTAGATTATTATGCGCATGGAACAATGCACGATGCGATTGAAAACGGCGTTGTTGACCCACTTATTAGTCCGCTGGAATCTGGCGGCAGTGGTAGTTTTAACCCATATTTTTCTACTTTCAACGATTATACATGGTCGGGTAATTTGAATGGCAATCCGGGATACCTTTCAGGACAATCCGACGTTAATAATTTGATCACAAATTTAACGGACGTGGATACAATGGATTTTTATTTTGAAGGACATGGGAACCCATCTACGTTAGGAGACGATGCAAGAGGTCAAGTTTCTTTCTTTAATAATCAGGTCGGTTTTGCTTTGGGCAATCTTTCAGGCAAGAGCGGCGCAACGCCACAACACCCTTATCGTTTCGTTTTTCTAAATGCTTGTGACACGGCAGACGATGACGGCTGGGCGCACGCCTTTGGAATACCTGATAAGATTACAGGTGCAGAACTGGACAATGGTTCAAGCCCACCGCAAGCCTTTGTTGGTTGGAAAGGTGAACCGCGAGCACCAAATAGCGATGATGACTGGAATGATGTCGCAGAAACATACACAATATTTTTTAGTGCGTGGCAAAATGGATATAATTTACAGGAGTGCATTGACATTGCTTCTAGCTCAAATCCATTGGGTGATGGCTCTGTGACACTAAATTTTCCGCTTGGCAAAAGATTTAACATCTTCCAAAATTACTATGGCTTGAGAGGCTTGAATAATTTTCATATCAACGTCTATGGTTATCGTGGAATTAAGCGAGTTGATTATGACGACGGCTATTGACCTCAACCACCAAAAGATTATGCGCTTATCAATATGTCTTTTTCTAGCAATGACTTTGTGTGTCTGCGCTCAAAACAATTCCAGTCCGGTGTCACGAACGAATTGGATCAATGGGACTAGCCCAACTTCTAAACAACGGCTTCAATCATTGACATCCGTGCCACCGGAATATCGAAAAGAAGCATTGGGGTTAATCATCCAAGAAGCCAACGACATTGCGCAAAAATTAAACTTGCCAGAAGAATTGCCAATCACAGAAAGCAACTTGGTTGAAGCATATATCACACCCCCTCGAATGGTAAAAATCGGTTTTGGAAACATAACAACCTCAAATTACGTTTATTATGTTACCGTTGGTGATAAGTTTTCTTCTTTAGTCCGAACTGATTCAAACCGGGTAAGGGATGAATTGAAGCAAAAGCATTCTTTGCCAGTAAGCCAAATGGACACCAACGCTGCTTACCAACTAGCAACGCAATGGCTCGCAGCCGTTTCTATTGATGTCAACGCCTTAAATCGTGACTGCAATCTTACTATTCGCGCTTGGACACCGGAGGGAGAAGGTAGTAAAAACTTTATTCCCCTATACCGTGTATATTGGACTGAAAAGTCGGGTGGTGGGCGTGGAGGTGTGGCGGGAGTGGAACTGATTGAGCCAACTAAAATCTTGCAGCAACTTTATGTAAAAAAATCTGAATACATTCTTCGACCATCCTTACAGATTACTAACCTAGATTTGACTTCACCGACTAATTCTTGGTTTCGAGGGGGTATGTTGATACGGCCACAATGAAAAATTCCTCAAATCAAAGTTGGCGTTGGTTTATATTCCTGTTTAAGGCTTACATAATTGCCGTGCCAGTAGTGGTTTTGATTTGCCAATCTTTCTTTGTGGAAATCCTACCGTTTCACATATCCAATTTGCAGACCGGCTCACATTTGCAATCGCAAATAATTGAAAGAGAAAGTGTGAAGTTTTTCCGCACGATAGAGTTGGGCTATATTGTTTCGCTTGCGATTTTACTGGCAGATGCAGTGATCGCCGCCAAAACGCAAAACAAGCGCGAATTCCGTAGCGCGTTGATTTTTGCATCGCTTAATATCATATCAATGTTTCTCTTTTTTCCATTTAGTCTAACTGTTCCAACGAGGTGATTTTATGAAAATAAGCCAATCGGTCAAAATCGCCAGACATAGCAGACAGATTGTTTTGTTTTTGCTTCTGGTCTGTCCGTGGTCTGGTTTCACCCAAGTCGTTTCTCCCATTCCCGTGGCTCCGCCAGTGAGAATTACAAGTCCGGCAAATCATGCCACGTTTTATGCGCCGGTGGACGTTCCGATTTTCGCGTATGCGCGATTGCCGTTTGTTGGCTATCTGCCTACGGCAAATTCTGTCAGCAATGTCGAGTTTTTTGCCAATGCCATTGATTTAGGTTCTGGCGTCAATTTGAGCGCGACAAATCGCCCGATTTTGCTCTACAAAGCAACCCCTCTGCTTTCGTCACTGTATTGCTTCGTATGGACAAATGCGCCAATCGGCTCTTACGCCTTGACCGCCGTGGCAACCGCTTCGTCCGGCTTATCCCGAACATCCGCGCCAGTGAACATCACCATTTTGGCGACGGCAACAAACACGAATCCCACCGACATCGTGAGCATTGACGCCATTGATCCGGTTGCTATTGCCGGAACAAACGCTTACGTCTGGCGCGGCGTGACGAATGCAACACCGACTTGGACGAATTGGAGCGGAGCGGCTTTCCAATGGTTCACGAATTGGGGACCGAAAGATGCACTTTTCGCCGTGAAGCGTTTTGGCGACGCCAGCAGTGATTTGACGGTGAATTACAGCATCGGCGGCACAGCGAGCAACGGCATGGATTACGCGGCGTTGCCCGGCTTTGTCACCGTTCCAGCCGGTTCTGCTTACGCTTTAATTCCAATTGTGCCGATTGATACCGGCGCGTCGAATGTCAGCAAAACCGTTGTGCTTACGTTGACGCCATCCACGAACACGCCCCCGGATTACATTATTGGTTTTCAGCCGCGCGCCGCCGCGCTCATTTGGGAAAATTGGCTGCGCCCCCCTTCTGCTGTTTTGCCAGATGGCAGTTTTCATGTGACTGCGACGGGGCCGGATGGTGCGTGGTTCTGCGTCCAGTATTCAAGCGACCTTGTGAATTGGTCGCCGGTTTGCACCAATCAGGTGTTTCAAGGCTCGATTGATTTTATTGATCCTGACGCGGCAAACAATGCCAGCCGGTTTTACCGCGCCGTTCCTGTCGCTAACGCGCCATCGCAGTAAGCCCGAAGCCACAAAACTAATAGCAATGCAGTCAAACTGACTGCCAGTCCTTTTATATTCCAATTCCTCTGGACTGCGCTTGACGAAGATTTTGTCTTTGCAACCGTTCGCGCTTTTCAAGAATTTTCACTTCAACATTTTGAGCAACCGGCAATGGCTTCACGGTAATTTTCGGCTCATCGGTTGATTCGGAAATTTCCTTTTTCACCAAATCCAACGCCGAAGGCCGGTGCGAGGATTTGCGGACGGCCTCAAGCAACTGGTGCTTGTCATCCGTATAAATCGTCAACGCCTCTTTGAACCGGCTGGCGGAAACATAAAATTGTTCGCGGTCGGCAGCGCGGAACGACTCGGAACTTTCGGCCACAAACACGCAGTCCACGCCCTTGCTCTGCGAACCGTAAGACGTGAGGCAGTAGCCATGCGTCAGGTTGCCGTAATCCTTTGAAACCACCCATCCGTTTGCCAGTTTGATGTCACCGTCCTTGGTGAAGCCCTTCACTTGTTTCAAATCGCCATTGTTCAACCGCTGCTTTTCCTTGGTAAAACCGTTCTGCGTAATCCGAAGCCAGTCACCGGGAGCCAGGGGAATTTTTCTGGCTTCATAAACTTGGAACCGCGCCGTCATGTCCAGCGGGAGCGAGACTGTCCCCCCATTATGCCGCTCGACTAAAACGCCGCTGGCATCGTGCGCTTTTACCGTGACCCGTTCCCCACGCTGGAATCCGGCGAGGTTTTGGTGAAACTGAACGATTTGCCCGGCCTGATAATTGCGGCCATCGGCGCGTTGCGCCTCCGTCCATTGCAAATTTTTCAGTTGAATGAATTCGTATTCGTCAGCGGCGAGCTTTCTGGCGGCTTTCAGTTTTGCCCGGATTTCCCGCGTCACCCGTTCGCCTTCCGCGTGTGTCGGCGAAATGACCAAGGCCGACTTGCCCGCTTTCACCGCCGCAGCGTAATCCGTCGCCAACGCATCATGTCGTTTGTCAGCGTCCATTTCCCGCAACATTCCGAGCTTGTCCAATCGCTTGAAAGCACCTTCAAGATTGCCGCCCCGCAGATCAGCGACCACGGACTTGTGGGCATCGGCCTTTTGCCGCCAGATTTCTTTCAGTTCAGCGGCGGGCAGACTGGCGTGTTTTTCCAAGAGGCGAAGCGCGTCGCCCCGTTCAACGGCGCGATGTTGCGCCGTGTCACCGGACAGGATAATCCGGCAATTTCCCTTTTCGGCCAAATCCGCCACGCGCGCCAGCGTGCGGACGCTCAAAAGCCCGGCCTCATCAATCCAAATCACCTGACCGCGAACCTGCGCTTGCAGTTTGGGATTTTGCAGCAATGCCTCGACCGTTTCCGCATTGGCAAACCCGGCATCCGACCGCAGCACCCCGCGCGACGCTTCCGCCGACGGCGCGAAGGTAAAAACCTTCGCGCCACCGGATTCAATCGCGGCCACGGCTTCCTTCATCATCGTCGTCTTGCCCGTGCCAGCGCCCCCACGAATGGCCGTGACGCGCTCCGTGCTTTGCAGGACGTGAAGCACGGCGGCGCGTTGTTCATCGGACAGCTTTGGGTTTTGGAACTGGTATTTGACCGAACCGAACGGCTTGAATTTCCCTTTTCCATCCGCGACGAAATCAATCAGCCGTTTTTCTTCCGCCAGCACATCCTTGGTGGTGAGCCATTGCCGGCCATCCAAGTTTTCCTTAATCAGTTCATCCCGCAAAAGCTGGCGTTTGGTTTGGGCCACGTCCACATCGCCCAGGCCGAAGCGCAGCGCGTGCCGGAGCAGTTCCTTGTCGGTCACGATGGAGGCGCGCTCGTAACAATGCTGCATGGCAAAATCCATCGCCTTCATTTCCGAAATCTTTTGGGATGCAGGTGTCTCGTTGCGCGGGTTGTTTTGAATGCTCGCCCGTTCCTCTGTCGAAACCCGCGCGTTCCATAATTCTCTTAATTCCGGCTTGGTAAGCTGCTTTTGCTTTCGTTCGCGGGTCAGTGCCGCCAATCCGTCTTTTCCTTTCGCTGACGTGATGCCAAGTTCCTTTGCCTTTTGCTCGACCTGCTCCGTGCGCTTGGAAAACTCATCCAGCACCCGTTGCGGCACACCGGCCAGCTCCCACCCTTTGGCCGTCCGTTCAATGCGATAACCCATTTCCGCCAGTTGCTTGGAAAACCGGGCATGGAAGGCCGCTTCAAAATACGGCGCATCGGCCTTCAAATCCCGGAACTGCCCCGCCTTCCATCTCTTTTCCTCGTCATCCCAAGTCGTGTTGAAAGTATAGCAATGCGCGTGTAAATGCGGATCAGGTATGCCGTTGACTGGTCTCGCGGTGAAATGGACAAACTCCGCCCAAACCATGTTGCCCGTTGTCCGGTTCTCATCCGCCCCATTTTTCCGAACCCGCGTTTTGATTTCGGATTCAATTTCCCGCATCGTCTGATTCACGGACATTTTGAACGCATCCAAAATCCGTTCATCCTGGGTGAACTCGTAAGCGACCGATACGGACTTTGGACAATGGAAATTGAAATCATAGCCCACCGTCCGATTGCTTTTGTTCCGTTGCGTCAGCCGTTCTTTTGTCCCCGGCTTCTGGTTGTCACACAGGGAATCAAAGTCAGCTTGAGTCACCGCCCCTGATAAACCCAATCTCACCGCTGCCATCCCGTTCCAATCGCCACGGACTTCCTGCCCTTCACTGTAATAATCCTCACGCTTCAAGGATTCAGCGAAGTATTCTTTGGCATTCCGACTCGCTATGACTCTTAACATAGAGGCCACTGTAACCGGATTTTTCGTCTCGTCATCCCCTTGAAAGCACTATTCGCACTTACTCCAAGCCTACACTCCCACTACTCGGTAACGGTATCCACTTCAATCACCGTATCGTAATGTCAACGATGCACACAGCTATGCGTATGATTAAAAGCCCCAATAATTCCGTCAGACATCTTCCCTTAGCACAGCTAGAGGGGCGCGGCAACTGCCGCGCGTTCGCGCGAATTTCGCGCGAATTTCGCGCGAACGTCTGACGGAATTATTGGGGCTGAATAAATGAATCAAATATGAATTTGGAATCCCAAGCCGAAAACGAAAGCCCGCGCCGGACGCGCAGCAAATTGGAAGCGCACCGCGAAGCCATCTTTGCGTTGCGCCGCAAACATTGGACTCACCGGCAAATCGCGCAATGGCTCAATGAGCATGGTGTCAAAATCACCTTGAGCGCGGTTCATCGTTTTTGCCAGCGGGCAATCGGCCGCCGGCCACGCAACAACAGCCCGCTTGAAATTGAACAGGCCGCGCCCATTTTCACTCCAACACCGCAAACAACAACAACCAAAACAACGAACCAATATCGGTTCAACATGCCTGAATGAAAACACTGAAACATCGCCTGATTCTGCCCATGCAGGCCAAAGGAAACATGGGTAAAAGCATCGAAGCCTCCGCCCGCGCGTGCTGGCTTAACCAACGCGGCATCCCGTGGCAGGGATTCGATCTGGACGGCGACAACCGCACCTTGTCCCGATTGTTCCCAAGTCAGGTCAAATTGACGCCCTTGAGCGGCCAAGCCGAAGACTTGGACGAACTCATCTTGATTCTGCGGAAGACCACCGCCAAACCCGTCACGCTGATTGACCCACGGGCGCATCTGGACGCGCAACTGATGAAGGCGCTTGCCGCCACACATTTCTTTGACATCGCCAGCGCGCAAAACATCGGCGTCACGCTCATGGTGTTCCCCTTCGATGACATGGACGTGATGACCAACCTCGATGCCGTCTGTCAGTTCTGCGGTAAACAGGTGGATTATGTCATCGTCCGCAACCCGGCGCGGGCGTCCCGCAATCGGATGTTCGACAATAGCCCCTTGGAAAAGGAATTGCTCGATTGCGGCGCAGTGACCGTCACCGTGCCGGTGCTGTCCGAGTTTGTGAAACTCCGGCTCGCCAAGCTGGAGGCCGACCAGCAGCGCGGCATCCCGTTCAATGAAGCCGTCGGCAGTGACACCCTTGGCTTGGACATCATGGCGCGGGGCGTGTTGCAGGACTGGCTGGCCACCATGTTCAATCAATACGACCAGATTGCCGGAAAACTTTTGCCAGCCGTCGAAGCGGCGGGTATAAAACCCAAGATTGTGCCGCCCATCGGCGAACAGTTTATCGCCAAGCGCGGCGCGAAAGTGAACCTCACCAACTAAAAAGGAGACGTTATGGCCGAAACAGATTTATTTGAAGAAATGCTCGCCACCTATCCCGCTGAAAAGCGGGAGCTGGCGCGGAAGGTTTATCAGCGGTTTGCCGACGGCGACAGCACGCAGTTTTTCACCCAACTGTTGCTGGTGCTGGACGTGTATGCCCGTTATGTCGAGCGCATCCCCAAGGCCGCAGTTCAGGCCAATCAGGAGTCGTTTGCCATCTTGGAGGATATGCGCGAGGAAATCGGCATGATTGCCAAGACGATTGAAGCCCGCGACGTGAACATCACCAATCACGCCGCCAAGACGGACGAGCTTTGCAAAATCACCCAGGCCAAGTGCAACGAGACCATTGCCAGCGTTGAGTTGATGGTGAAAAATATTGGCGCACAGGTGGACACCAAGGCGATTGTGCAGGGGATTCAAACGGCGTTGGACAAGGGCATCAAGGCCGAAATCATTTCGCCGTTCATCCAGCATTCCAAGGAATTGGGCGAGCGAGTGCTGCCGACCTTGGCTGAAATCAAAAAGGCATCTACCGAAGCGCATACGCTCTGGATGAAACACATCTGGAAAACTGCTTGGGCAGGTTCCTTCATGGTGACATTCCTGCTTTTTGGTCTGGGGTTATTGGGCCTCTACCACTTTTTCGACAACTATGCGGAACGCGAAGCCGCCGAGAAAATTGCCGAGGTGTCACGGCTGATGAATTACAATCAAGATGCGTTCCGGCAACTGGCCATCGCCCAAGTGCCGATTAAGATTGAACGAACAGAATACAATGGAGTTGTCAATCCACAGAGCTTTGCACTTGTGGTTCCAGACGCAGCCGGGGCGGAACTGCGTCATCAAGAGGGACATGACAATGGCTGTGTCTTTCTCACCAGCCATCTTTCGGAGGAACAGATTCAGTTGTTGCAACAGGAAATCGCAAAGCAGATGCAAGCCAATAACGGCAACGCAAAATAATTTGCGGCATCATCTTCCCCGCGCGAAACCAAAACGCCGTCAGAAAAACTCTGACGGCGTTTTCGTCTCGCGCCCCAAAAAGGCGAGTTAGGTTGTGTGTCTTCGCCTTTTTTCACGCCCGCCATCACCCCACCATTTGCTGCTCGCTGGTCCGACACCAAGCCGAGGTTTGAGGCGAGATCAAAAACCGCGCCAGCGGCTCCCTCTTGCCCTTCCGCCGCTGTCACGGTTTTAGCTTTCGCCGGGTTTTTAATGCGCTGTCGCGCGCGGCTTGCTGTCTCCCCAATCAGTGAAGCGAGCAGCAAACGGCAGGGTGACGGACAGCGGTTTCAAAAAAAAGCTATGAACACAACAAATCTCAAAAATGAAGCGGCAGCACCGGCGAATGTCCGGCCATCGTCGGTTTCAAAAACCCGCGCCTTTGCAGCGCACCGCGCCAACCGTGAATTGCCCACGCAGACCGTCTTGGACTTGCTGAAAGACCAACTGCCCACCCAATACGAACTGGTTGAAATCGTTGGCCGTTGGGTTTGGCTGGATTTTCCCGCCCGCAGCCACCGCGCCGCCGCCAATGCCCTTTGGCGTTTGGGCTTTCACTGGAACCAACGCCGTTGCCTCTGGCAGCACCCTTGCGGGGCTTGCGCCCCTTACAACGTCCATTCTGGCGACCCGCGCAGCAAATACGGTTCGCGCCCGGCTTTCACCTTCAACGCCTGAAATGACCATGAATACAACCCCGCTTTTACCCGGCATGGAATCACTGGTTAAACCGTTCAAGTTTCCGGCCAGCCCCTACGAATACAAGGTGACGCCCTTGCGCGAGTGTCCCACGCCTGAATCCTTGCAGCTATGCGACACCCCCGACCAAGCCGCCGCCTACTGGAAATTGCACATCGCCACCCATCCCCATTTCAACCCGGAATGCGAGTGCTTGGCCGTCCTGCTATTGAACACCCGCCGCCGCATCAAAGGCCATCAGCTTATTTCCATCGGCACGCAGGACACCCTGTTAGTTCATAGTCGCGAGGTTTTTCGGCTGGCAGTTTTGACCGCCGCCCATGCCCTGATTCTCATGCACTGCCACCCATCGGGCGAAAGCAGCCCGTCCCAAGCTGACATCAAAGTGACCCGCGACTTAATCCGCGCCGGTCAGATTTTGAAAATTGAAGTCCTCGACCACATTGTCATGGGCAGTGGAAATTTTTCATCCTTGAAAGCTCTCGGCCACTTTTACGCCTAAACGCCATGACCACCTTGATTTTGCTTGGACAACCTACGCTGAAATCCTTCAGTAAAAGTTTCAGTAGAACCTTCAGTAAGGGGGTATGTAAGGGGTTCGTTCGGAAAGGTCAAGAGTAGTGAAAAAACCCTTGCATTTATTGGTGAAATTATGTATTTTAAGGCCAGAAAATAGACGGTGAACCGCCCGATTCCGACCCTCGCCTCCAACTCCAACTGCGTGTGCAGCATCGGTTTAGGGGGTTCGGGAGTCCAAACGGACACCAAAACGGACACCAATTTTCCAATCCGTAGGAAACCAGAATAGTCCGGCATTATCCGCCCGCTATCGGCTACCTGTTCGGATTCGGCCTGAGTTATTCTCGCGGTTGCGTGAAAACTATGAAAACACGTTACCGTCTCATCTGCCGTGGAATCCGTGGTGGAGCCTACTACTGCGTGGACACCAAGTCCGGCAAACGCACCAGTCTCGGCACCACCAATGCAGACGATGCCCGGCAGGTCATCGAAGCCAAGAATAATTCCGAACGCCAGCCGGTGTTGAATCTCCAGATTGCCAAAGCGTATCTGGCGGGCAGCGACAACGGCATCACCACGCGGACGTGGCAACACGCCATTGAAGCGTTGACCAACACCAAACAGGGAGCCAACCAACACCGCTGGAAAACTGCCGCAAAGGACAAAGCGTTTATCACGTTGCTGCCGCAGGTCATCATTGAAACCAAAGGTGAAACGATCCTGAAAGTTCTGCAAATGGGCACGGTTTCCACCAATGTCTATCTGCGCCGCCTGCACAATTTCTGCGTGGATATGAACTGGCTGCCGTGGCCGCTCGTGCCGAAACGCCAATGGCCAGCCGTCGAGTTCAAAGAGAAGCGTGGTATCACGCTGGCGGAACATCTGGCCATCGTCGCCCGCGAAAACAATCCCGAACGCAAAGCGTTCTACAAACTTGCGTGGCACTTGGGCGCATCGCAATCCGATCTGGCTGGCTTGAACGCCGAGGATGTTGATTGGGAACACCATGCCATCAGCTATGCGCGCCGCAAGACCGGCTCGATTGCCATCATGCGCATGGATGAAGACATGGAGGAAATCTTGCGCGACCTGCCGGGAAATGGGCCACTGTTTCCGTATCTGCGAACCGTCCGTTCGGGCGACCGCGCCACGGAGTTCAAACAACGCTGCGATGGACTTGGCATCAAGGGCGTCTCGTTGCACAGCTACCGCTACGCTTGGGCGGAACGGGCAAAGACGGCGGGCTATCCCGAACGGTATGCCCAGGTGAATCTCGGCCACAACAGCCGGGCGATGGCGCGGGCATATTCGCGCAAAGCCCCGGTGGAAATGCCGTCGTTGAGCGAATACGAACGGCAACAGAAGGCCATCATTGGACACCGGAACACCGAACCCGTGACGCAAAGCGTCGCAGCATAAGGAGGCCACCATGCAACCTTGGCAAATTAAAGCACTGGAACTGGAAGCGTCGGGATTGAAACACCTTGATGGCTTCATCCACGAACACGCCCTCGGCTTTTTTATTGGGGCCATCTATCTCTTGCTGGCTTTGCTGGCGTGGGTATTGAGCGGTGCATTGCGACATAAAGGTGGGAAATCCGCGCTTCATGTCCGGCCCGGACTGTTCATCCATCTGCCGGGACCGCCCCCACCGCCCCCGGACACGTTCACCCCGTTTCCGCCGCCGCACCATTCGGCGCATTGCGATTACGATGATGATTGGGAATGACCACTGGCGATGCAGATTGCGCGCCGTATAATGGAAGCGCGAGGCACGCCGCTGATTCAGGAATGACGGTCACGGGAATTATTTCCGTTGGTTGTGGATACGGAACCTTTGAGCGTCCGGCTTTTTGCGGCGCGCTCGTTCTTGTCCTTGACCTTTAGCCGGATGATTTCGGTTGCCTTGTTCATCCATCTGGCGTCACCTTTCTTTTGCTCAATCTCGGTCGTCAGAAAAAACTTCACGGCTCCTGGCGGTGGATTGCCCAGCGGCTTGAGCTGGCCGGCAGTGACCAGAATGGGAATGTGGTCTGGTTCAAAACCGAGACGCCAAGCAGCTTCGGCAGCGTTCATGCGTCCAGGCAGTGAAATCAGATTGAGAATTTCTTTGCGTTCGGGATTCATACATTTTCCTTGGTTAAAGTGAGGGTGACGGTGGTAATGAGGGTGTCATAGATGGCGGCCAAACGGCTGTCCGCCGACATTACAAAACTCAATTCGTATCCCTGAAGCCAGCGTTCCAGCCGTTTAAGACCGCTACCCAGAACGATCACCTCGGCACACCCAAAATGGATGGACATTTTCTCCGGCGATGCCTCCGGTTCCTTTTCCAAGGCCGGATTGGCCGTTCTTTCGGCATACAAGAACTGCGCGTAGGGCAGCAGATAGCTGATGCCATCGTCGGTGAGCACCGCGACTGCGGCGGCATTGGAATCGTGGCCGAGGCACGGATTGTCACGCGGGCTAGACACTGACATGGCGGGCGGTTGTTCGCTGGTGTTCGGTTGGCTTGATTTCATGGCTGCTCCTTTCGGTGGTTTCGATTGAAAGTGATTGGGCAATGCGCTGGCGGAACTGTTTCATAAAACGATTGCCGCGCTGCAAAATGGTCTGGAGGAAGTCACGTTGCGGCATGGCCTCAACCGCCGCTAAACGCGCACTGGAACGGGTGACGTGCGAACGCAACATCTCGGCATCGTCCGTAAAGACCTGACAGCGTTCGCGGCCACGCGAAATACTGACGTAAAATTGTTCCTGATTGATGGCGGGCAGCGAACGCGACGAGGCGACGACCAGAACTTCATCCACGGTCTTGCCTTGGGCAGCATGGGACGTGACGGCGTAACCGTGCGTGAAGGTTCGATAATCGGCAGAAATCACCCGGCCATCGGCCAGCAAAACGGAATCGCCTTGAATGGCTTTTACTTCCACCAACTCACCATTCACAAAACGCTTTTGCCAATTTGATTGCAGCAGCAGCTTGTCACCCGCGGCCACTTTCAATTTCCGTTTCTCCCCCACATCGCAGGCGATGCCTGCACCCAATAGGAAAATGTTTTCGGAACCATCCGGGTGTTGAACTTTGAGCGAGTCATTTTCCACTGACACCACCGCAACCGTTTCACCTTTTTCAAAACCATGTCCTCGACGATGAAAATGGATGGCCATGCCGGGACGGTATTGCCGCGCATTCCGCTTTTGCGCTTCCGTCCACGACAACGAATCAAAGACTTGAAACTCCTTTTCCTCCCCGACCAGCCGACCGGACGCTTTCAGCGCGGTGCGAATTGTTTCCGTCACCGCCTCGATTTCATTCCACGTCGGCGCAATCAGCAGCGCGGATTTATTTTCCGCCAACGCTTTCAAATACGATTTTGCCGCTGAGTCGTGAAGATCATGGTGGCCGTCCGCAAGGACCTCTGCCACGGCACCGATGCGTTCCAACTGCGCGAAGGCTTCCACGGTGCGTTTCTGTGCCGCCAGTTCCACGGCCTTGCGATAGGCAGCCTTGCGTTGCCGCCGGATGGCCGTCAACTGGCCGGACTTGAAGTTGGAATGCCGTTCCAAAATCCGCATCGCATCGCCACGCGCAACCGAAGCGTGTTGCCCGGTATCGCCGGACAAAATGATTCGCGCATCAGTCGCGCAATCAAACAGCCACTTCATGTCATCCATGCCCACCGCCCCGGCCTCATCCAGCACGACCAGCTTGTCCTTGGACAGTGGTTGTTTGGACAGCAGCAGGCTTTGCAGCGTCTTCGCCTCGAATCCTTCTTTTCTTAACACTTCGGTTGCTGCCGCCGTTGGCGCGCAGAACAACGGTTCAATCTTTGCCTCTTTACAGGCGGCAACCAGTTCGCGCAACGCAGTGGTTTTGCCGCTGCCAGCCAGTCCGCGCAGGCCGGTAATGCGGTCACTGGTGCGCAGGACATGATAAATCGCCCGGCGTTGATCTTCGCCCAGCCAGTCGGCAGGCTGATAACCGGGATTCAATGGCGTGACGGCATCACATCCCGCGTTGACCGTCTGAATCAAGTCCAGTTCCGTCGCCAGAATCTGCGGCGTGGAAAATCCACGCTCGGTTTTGACTAGGTCCGCCGAACACTTCACGGATGCTTTCAACGCCGGCAAATCCACTTCGCCGAGGCGTTGTGACAAGGCCGCGTTCAACAGTTCATGCTCCGGCACGACCGATTTGCGCTCGAAGACATGGGCCACGGCGTAATTCAGGGTTTGATTTTCCAGTCCGGCGATGCGCGGTTGACGAGCGCGTTGGACTGACGTTGAAAGTTTTTGTAGCGCCTGTAATTCATTGGGCTGTAATTGCGCCAACTGGCGTTCACGCACTTCCGTTGTCGAAATGCCTTTGACTTTTTTCGCCCGGCTTTGATGCACCGCCAGGGCGATGGCATTATTTGACAATTTGTGTCCCAGCTTTTGCTCCAGCTCCTTCACCACCGCGTCACGCTGTTGCGACCGCTTGGAAAATCGTTTCAGGACATCCGGGCTGACACCCTCGATTTCAAAACCGTGTTTGGCTGGAACGGTTCGATAACCAATCTCTCGAACCCGCTTCGCCAGTTCGTTCCGATAAACCGCCGTCCCGTAACGAATGGCATCATACATTCCGCCCGCTTGCAGGGCTTTCCAGCACCGTTCACTTTCATCAAACGTGGCGTTGAACACTGTGAAATGCGTGTGCAACTGCGGGTCGAGCGCGCGACTGCTCGTGTGCGTGAACGCGGCGGCGACCAGATTGCCGGTCGTCCGGTCTCGTTGATTGCCCTGCTTGCGGACTCGGGTTGCGGCGAAGGTTTCGAGTTCGCGGAACGCAATGCGCGTTGCTTCCTCGTGTGCCGTCACCAGCCGGTCATCATCCAATGTCATCGCCAGCACGGAAACCGATTTTGGTGCCGAGCAGGTGAAATCATAAAACACGCGCCGCTTGTCTTCTTTTTGTTGCCGTTGCGTCAGTCGTTCGCTGGTTTCGGGATTTTGGTTTTCACACAGCGCCTGAAATTGTTCGCGGGTGACGACGTTTTTCAATCCCAGCCGTTCCGCGCCCACGCCGATCCACTGGCCGGGCCGGATTTCACCGGCGGCGTAGTAATCGTTCTGCGCCAGATGCTCGTCGAAATAACTTTCGGCATCGGCCAGATTTTTTTGTGCGACCGCTGTAAACATAAAAGCCACTTTACCTGTTTTCCCAAAAGCTTTGTGCAGTCACTTGCACAATCGTTAAAATTTTTCCATTCATCGTTTGGCCATTTTTATCTGAAATCAAATCGGCAAAGGTGTCACTCATGACACAAAATGCATTTGCAGATTTTTCACCGCCTGCGGGCGGCTGAATCAAAAATCCGAACATGGTTTCATTCATGCGGTAATTTTATCGGATGCCCTGGCCCCTTTTGTGTAATCTTTACACAAACACCTAATCCCATTCTGTTACTATTAACCGTTTGACATTTTACCGGAATTGGCCGTGTTGTGCCGAAGGGAAAAACAAAAGTTGAATAGCATCCACGGTTCAGCACTTGGGCGGGAATCCAACCAGACTATTTTTTATCTTCATCCGGCAGAGGATACCCGATTAAAAGCAGGGGAGAGTGCAAGCCTTGCACAAAATGAAGGTAGTGAAATTGGAATGAGAAATCTCAAATTACATTGATTTCATTAGGGCTTCCACAACTTTTGAACAACAACCCAAAAAAAAATCATCACACCGCGACTGCCAGTTGAAGGCTCTTTGCGGACCTCCATGTGCTTCTTGGAGTTACTTTTTCCGATAACGGCAGCCGCGAGGTTGCGTCCGGATTTTCACAGTCTTAACAATGTGGAAATTGACGCTGGGAGATTCCAGGCGCACACTTGCGCATCATGGGCACTCGGAATAAACAGTTTTCGCCCAGGCGCAAAAGCAGCGATCAACCCAGCCCATTGCACAAAATTTATGCTCAAGAGCAAGCCGCCGGTCAATGTCCGTAAAAACTTGTTGCTGGCCCTGGTCAAAAGCCTGCTGGTTCCAGTGCTGCTGCTGGCGTTCTTCATCGCCGCCCCTCACTGGTTGAACAGCAAAATACGCACGGAAATCACCGCTGCCGTCAAGGCCAGCCCCAACCTTTCGCCTGCCGAGATGGAAGATCGTTTGGATAAGATTGCCAATATGGATTTTCGGCAGGTCTGTTTTAATCCACCTGCCGGACTCGAAAAGTTGCATGACAACCTGGTGCACGCGGGTCTGGCGGCGAGATTTCGCCGGTTGCAATGGGGGCTGATTCTCTCGTCGGTGTTGGTGGCGGGTTTGGCCGCTGCCATTTGGGCAATTTTTGCGCTGAACGGGAAGGCTAAAAACTCCCAGGCAGATTTGATCCACGGTTATCGGTTGAGCTGGAAGATCGGAATGGTTGCCGCGCTGGCCAAGGTGTTTCTCCTGATACCGCTGCTGGCTTATGGAACATTTGAACTCACAGTTCTGTCATTTGGCCAGTTCTTCCCGAAGTTGCTGTTGGTGATCATCCTGGGCGGATTGTTCGCCCTGTGGCGGAGCGCGGCAATTCTACTCAAAAAGGTGCCGTTGGAATTCAAGGAACCGATGTCGCGGGAAGTTACACCCGAAGAGGCGCCGGAATTATGGCAGGCCGTCCGGGAAGCCGCGGAGCGCCTGCAAACCTCGCCGCCGGACCGCATCGTCATTGGATTGCAATTCAACTTTTACGTGACGGAACTGGCCGTGTGCCTGGATTCCGGGCGCACCGAGGGCAAAACGCTCTATCTCTCGTATCCGTTGTTAAAACAACTTTCGAGTGACGAAGTGCTGGCTATCATCGGCCACGAGTTGGCGCATTTCATGGGCGAGGACACGCGGATGACGCGCGAATTCTATCCGTTGCGGTTGAAGATCCACGCAACGATGGTAACCATGGCGCGGTCGGGCTGGGTGGGCTGGCCCAGCTTTCAATTTCTCAACTTCTTCAGCTGGTGTTTTGGCGAGACGGAACAGGCGGCCTCACGCAAGCGCGAATTGCTGGCGGACCAAAAGGCCGCAGCCTTGACCTCACCGCGAACGGCGGCCAACGCGCTCGTTCGGTTCCAAGTGGCCACCGAGGCATTTCAGCGCGGCCTGGCGGACGCGATCAGGAACAAAATCGAAAATCCCCTGAATGTTCCGCTGCAAACCGTCGTGCAGGAGAAACTGGCGGCAGATACGGAGTTTTGGATCCAGTTGTTTGAGAAAAGGACGCCCCATCCGCTGGATTCTCATCCGCCCCTGAACATCCGGTTGGGAGCGCTCGGCCAGAACACCAGCGTTGACGACGCCCGGAACCTTGCGCTGACGGAATCGGAGAGCGCCTATGCGAAATGGTTTTCCACCCGCGACGCGCTGTTTGCCAAGCTGGCCCAGCAAGCGCAAACCGTCATCGGCAAACTGCGTCTGGCCAAGGCCGATTACGCCACACAGGAGGGGAAAGCGATGCTGGACCAGCATTTCCCGGAGAAAAAATGGCGTTACAAACAATCCGGCTTGTGGGCGGTGGTCGTGCTGCTGGGATTGGTTGTGGCCGGCTGTCTGGCGGGTGCCATCTTCATCAATGACATCGCGGCGCGGGTCATGTTTGCCGTCTTCGGAGTCCTTCCAGCACTTGGAATCACCCTGGTCTGGAAACGCCACCGGCACGGGGAATTGACTCTGAACGCCGAAGGCATTTTTTACAGCGGCTGGACGCGCCCGCTGCATTTTCAGGAAATCGAAAAAACCTTCGCCCGCCGTTCCTATTCCAACGTGATTCTGTCGTTCCGTCTCAAGGATAAACAACCGCCGATTTGGAAATGCAGCCTCATTCGAGCGAAGACGAAGGGCGTGACCTTTTCACTCAGCGGCTTGGAGGGAAAGGCGGTGCCGACCGCCCAAACCATCTTGCGCTATCTGGGTCGCCAGACCGAACCGGCCGACCCGGCGGTCAAACCGGCCAACGCGAATTAAAATTATGCAAAAAAACCTGCGCAGCCTGGCAATTCTCGCTTTGGTTCTGACAGCGTATTGTCAATTGCGTGCCGCCAGCGTCCCCTCCGAGGATGAGATGCCGACGCAAACATTTGACGACGGGCTTTCAACCAATTGGTATGCGGCCGTCATAGCGGCCGTGCCAGCCAGATACCGGGCAAACACCAATTTCAACGTGGCGGAGGCGACCAATTATATATGTCAGGAAAGCCGGCAGGGAAATGCTGTGGCGCAAGCGTTATGGGGCTTTGCTTTGGTTGTTCAGAGCAATTCTCCGGAAGCTTCGGCCACGGGTTTGCAGTTGCTGCGCGGTTCGGCCGAAAAAGGCTGCATCGTGGCCATGTTGAACTTGGGATATTTGTTGGAAGGGGGCAAATTCGTCCGCAAGAATGACAACGAGGCCTTTCACTGGTTCAGTCAGGCTGCCGACACCGGAAACGCCGAAGCGGAACTTCAGTTGGGCGGCTGCTACCACTACGGCCTGGGGACGACACAGGATTTTTCGATGGCGGCAAAATATTTTCGACTCTCGGCCGACCAGACCAATTACGTGGCCATGAAGAGCCTGGGCTACCTCTTGATGAACGGTTACGGCGCAAAAACAAACGTCGCGGAAGCCGAACACTGGCTCATGCGGGCGGCGAATGAAGGAGGAAACCGCCGGGCAATGTATGATCTTGGCGTGATCTACAGCCTTAAATATCCCGACACCAATGCGATGGTTGAAGGCTTCAAGTGGATGAATCAAAGCGCCGAACTCGGGGACGCCCTGGCGGCGCAGGAGTTGGCGAATTTTTATTATCGCGGCTGGGGCGGCACCGAAACCAATCTGGCCAGCTACCATTACTGGCGACTCAAGGCCGCAACGCTCGGTGCCACCGACTCGCAATTTTTCATGGGGCAGGCTTATCGGCTGGGCGATGGCGTGCTGAAAGACCCTGAAACTTCCCTGGCGTGGTATGGCAAGGCTGAGGCGAAAAATCATCCCGGAGCCCTATACGATCTGGCCCTGCATTATCTGGAGGACAAAACCAACCGCGCCTCATTGCAAATGGCGCACGAATTCATGGTCCGTGCGGCGCAGATGGGTCATCGCGAAGCGCAATTGCAATGTGCATTGAGTTGTTTCCGCGGTGATTTCGGAGTGGATTGTGAATCGGGAAATCAATGGCTGGCCAAGGCCGCAGAAAACGGCTGGCCCAAAGCCGAGTTCATTCTGTTTCAGCTATATTACAATGGAGTGGCCCCGGGGAAGGATTGCCCCACTTATCTGAAAGACAAAACCGGAGCAATCAAGTGGCTGCGCCGGGCGGCAGACCACGGACATTTACAAGCGCAATCCACCTTGGCTGTAATGTTGATTCGCGGGTTGGAGGTGGAACCAGACAAGGCGGCAGCAGAGAAATTGTTGCGCGACGCGGCAGCACATGGATTTGCCCCCGCGCAGAACGATCTGGGTTTCGCCATCCTGAACGGGGACATCGCTTCAACAGACCCGGAAGAAGCGGCAATGTGGTGCAAGCTGGCGATGCTGCATTCATCTGATCCGAATATCTCAAAACGCGCGAACGTCAACCTTACCAGCGCACTGGCCCGCCTGACAGCTGACCAGCAGCAGGATGTGGAACGTCGTGTGGCAGGCTTCCACGCGCTTGCGATTCCCGAGATCGATCCGAAAGTCAAGGACTGGCAAAGAAATCCGGCGTATCAACAGGAAGATGGCCAGTTTGGGCATTGAAAGGGATGTTTCAATGCAACTGCCGCAGAGTTTTACACCCGCCGAACCAACGTTCCCCACGGGCGTGGACCGCAGGGTGATGTCATCCGCATTTACAATTATGTCCGTTGTGTTCGTGACTGCATGAACCAATGAATTCAAGCTCCTTAATCACGATGCATCCGCGCCACATGACCCGCAAACCACCCACAGCCATCCTGACCAGATAGGAAATTCATGTAATTTCGGCGCTTTGACTGGCCGGCTTTCCTGCGGGCACTCGGAAACCGGCCAGACAAATCGCCTCAATGGAAACCTAGACGGTCAAGCACTCACCGGGCGTTCTAAAACCGCGCTCAACTCCTCCTCGTCCGTTCATGCCACTTCCGACCTGCTCCGTTTCGCTGCCGGTTTCAGAACGCCCGTTCAGTGCTTCGTCATTTACACAACAGTGCTCCAATTTTAATACGTTCAATCGAACGTGATTTGTGGCGGCTTTCTGGAATTGGAAAGCCGTTAATTTGGTTAGACACCAACCCCGAAGCATTCGCTTCCGAAATCAACCGCAGAAAAAGCAGGCGTTGAAATCCGTTGACTGGCGTTGATGATTTCAACGCGGCTAAACGCCCTTCAATATTCGTTGTCAACGCCGGTCAACACGGTTCAACACACCACGTCCACGGCCTTCAACCAAATTCAACGCGGAAAAATCCATTGCCAAATCTATCCGGCCTAATCGGCCACCTTTGTTATCGAATCTGCCGATTATCCGCTAACCGCGTCGGCACAAAGGTGCCTAAGCTCGGTGCTGATGAATCCAGAAATCATCAACGACGGCCAGCCGGCAAAGCATAAGCGCTGCGGCGGCGGGCGCGCCTTTCACAGCCGTATCGAATCGTTCGTGGACTTCATCCGCGAACAACGCCAGCAGCGCAAAACGTGGCAGGAAATCGCCACGCTGCTCCGCACCGAGAAAGGTTGCAGCATCTCGTTTCAAGGTTTGCACCAGTTCTATCGGCGCTACCTGAAACGTCAGGCCCGGCCTCATTGGGAAAGCGATGCGGTGACGGCGCAGCCGACCACGGTGAAGCCAGAGACACCAGCCCAAAAGCCCATGCCAGCAACAACTCCAACCGCAACCAAACCAACAAACCAATATCGGTTCAACACGGATATATGAAAACAACGAAACATCGCCTGATACTGCCCATGCAGGCCAAAGGTAATATGGGCAAAAGCATCGAAGCCGCCGCCCGCGCGTGTTGGCTTAATCAACGTGGCATCCCGTGGCAGGGATTTGATCTGGACGGAGACAATCGCACCCTGTCCCGATTGTTTCCCAGCCAGGTAATGCTGACCCCGTTAAACGGTCAGGCCGAAGATTTGGACGAACTCATATCCATTCTGCGAAAAACCACGGCCAAACCCGTCACGCTGGTTGATCCCCGCGCGCATCTGGATGTGCAATTTGATGAAGGCACTGTCTGCCACGCATTTCTTTGATATTGCCGGTGTGCAAAACATCGGCATCACGCTGATGGTTTTTCCGCTGGACGACCTCGACGTGATGACCAATCTCGACGCGGTTTGCCAGTTTTGTGGCAAACAGGTGGATTATGTGATTGTCCACAACCCGGCCCGTGCGCCCAAAACCCGGATGTTCGCCGGCAGTGAACTGGAAAAGGAACTTTTAGATCAAGGTGCCGTCACCATCACCGTGCCGGTGCTATCGGAATTCGTGAAACTCCGACTGGCGAAGCTGGAGGCCGACCAGCAGCGCGGCATTCCTTTCAATGAAGCCATCGGCAACGACACCCTTGGCTTGGACATCATGGCGCGCGGGGTGTTGCAGGATTGGCTGGCCACGATGTTCAATCAATACGACCGGATCGCGGCCAAACTTCTGCCGGTGGTCGAGGCGGCCACCATCAAGCCAAAAATCATTCCGCCCATTGGCGAACCGCTGTTCGCCAAGCGTGGCGCGAAGGTGAATCTGGCCGAATGAAAGGCGTTGCCATGACCGAGCCACATCTTTTTGAAGAAATGCTCACGACCTATCCCGCTGAAAAACGGGAACTGGCGCGGATGGTTTATCACCGCTTCGCCGACGGCAACAGTGAACAATTTTTCACCCAACTTTTCCTCGTGCTGGATGTATATGCTCATTATGTCGAGCGCATCCCCACCCGGATGATTTCGGCCAATGCCGATTCGCTGGCGACGTTGCAGGAGATGCGGGAGGAAATCAGTTTACTCGCCAAAACGATTGAGACCCGCAATTTCAATATCACCAATCACGCCGAAAAAACGGACGAGCTTTGCCGGATCACACTGGCCAAATGCAATGAGACCGTCGCCGGTGTTGAATTGATGGTAAAAAACCTCGGTGCGCGGGTGGACACCAAGGCCATTGTGAAAGGCATTGAAAACGCTCTGAATTCCGGCATTCGCCGGGAGGTCATTTCACCGTTCATCCAGCGCACGGAGGAACTGGCGCAACAGGTGATGCCCACGTTGGAAAGCATCCGGGAGGCGTCGGTCGAAGCCAAATCGGAATGGTCACGGCGGATCTGGAAAACTGCTTGGACGACCAGTTTAGTATGGAGCATTGGGGCGGCAGTCATCTGCACCTGCCTGATCTGCCTGAAATTCGGCGCATACTGCGAAAATAAAATGGCGACGCAAACTGCCGACATGGCGCAGGTGATGAAATTTAATCAGGAGGCGTTCCAAAAACTGGCGATTGCCCAAGTGTCAGTCAGGGTGGTGCCGGTTCAAGATGATGACGACACTCCCAATCCACGGGGCTTTGCGCTGTTGATCGAAGGCGCCTATGCTGCCGAGATGCGCCCGTTGGACGGGCAAAAAACCGGCTGCATTTTCTTCAACAGCAATGTCCCGTCAAAACAAATCCAGCAGTTACAGCAGGCGACCCTAAATCCGATGCAACCGACCAACGACGCGGCAAAATAGGATGTCCGCGACGGCAAAAAACATGGAAGTCGGCTCATCCCTTCGCTACACTGCGCGCGCATGACCTCGCAGGAACAAGCCCACCGATTTTGTCAGCAAGGATTGCGTGGGCGTCCAGTCCTGACGCCGGAGGAAATCAGAATTGTTGAAAAAACGGCCAACGAGCACTAAAATGTCAACCGGCAACAAAACCAATCTAAAACAAGTTCTGCGGGATGAGTGCCTGCCCGCGCTGACGGCGCGCGCGGCTTATTTCAGCATGACGGATGTCCGGGATTGGCTGCGACACCGCAAAATCGTCTGTCCGCCCGCATTGCTCCGTGAGTATCTGTCGGAATTCATGCGCAAGAGCGTCATCCACGATGCGGGGCGTGGCTGGTATTCCCGTCTGGCGCAACCCTGCGTGCTTGACGCGAAACCCGTCGCCCGTCTGGTGCGGGAGGTAGAAAAGGCGTTTCCGCTGCTGGATTTTACCTGCTGGTCCACGGAACAGGTTCGCAGCTACGGGCATCATCTACTCGCCCGGTTCGCTACCTTTGTTCACACCGAACGGGATGCGATGTCGAGTGTGGCCGAGCGGCTTCGCGACGCCGGCCACGACGTTCATTTGAACCCGCGCGGGGCGGCGGCCCGGCAGTTTGTCATTCGCGAGCGCACTGTGGTGATCCGTCCCAAACCGACCACGCAGCCGCATGAAAAACATCTGGTAACGATGGAGGGCGTGCTGGTGGAGTTGTTCATGGAGAGCCGGGCATTGAGTTTATTGGACGAGGGCGAGTATTTCCGCCTGTTTGCCAACCTCGCGGGCTATTCCCGGATTTCGCTGGCCGGGTTGCTGGATTACGCCCACGAGCGACGCCCAGCCGGGCTGGAATTGTTTCGGCATATCAAAGCGGAGTTTTTGAAAAAGTCCGCATTGATTGGTTCAAATGACGCGCCATGATTTCGCCCAAATGCTTTGAACGACAGTGGGTTTTGGAAAAAGCATCCGAAATCGGCTGCCGCAACCCGGTGATGCTGGAGAAAAGCATCGTCGCCCTGAAACTGCTCGGCAGTCTGGCCGAAAGCGGGCTGCCGATTCAATTCAAGGGCGGCACCAGCCTGCTTTTGCGGCTGAATCCCATCCGGCGGCTGTCCATTGACGTGGACATTGTCACGCAGGCGAAGCCGGAAGAACTTTTGGCCGTGCTCAAACAGGCGGGCACACACTCACCATTCACCGGATACGAGCACGACGCCCAACGTGACCGCGAACTGCCGCCGAAAAAACATTTCCGGTTCTTTTACCCGTCGGCAATAGAGGCAAAAACCGACCATGTGCTGCTTGATGTGCTTTTTGAGCGGCAGGTCGCGCCACATTGTGAACCCGTCATCATCAGCACGCCTTTCATCACGCTGGAACGTGAAGTTCGCGTGGGTGTGCCGACGGTGAACAGTTTGCTCGGCGACAAACTGACGGCGTTTGCCCCGCGCACCATCGGCATCCTCTATCATCCACTCCGCAGAACTGACATCGTGAAACAGCTTTTCGACGTGGGTGTGCTTTTTGATGCCGCCACCGATTTGAGCGTGACCGCTGAAGCCTATGCCGCCAGCCACGCCCGGCAGCTTGTCTATCGTCAGGCCAAGTTCAGCCTCGCCGACACGTTGAACGATTCCATCGAAGCCGGATTTCTTTACTGCCAGCTTGAATTGCGAGGTGGCGCAAAAACCGAGCAGGGACTTTTCTTGCAGGATGGCGTGAACGCGCTGCAAAATCATCTGGTGAACCAGCCGTTCCGCCGGGACGAAGCCCGCATCGCCGCCGGCAAAGCCGCCTGTCTCGCTGCATGGATTCAGCGCCGCCCGGACGGTGTGACCATTGAACAATTGCGTTTTCAGCCTGACCGCGCCGCCGAGTTGCGTGATCTTCAAATCGAAGCGCCATGGACGCCGCTGACCCGGCTCAAAGGCGGCAACGCACCGGCATTTCATTTCTGGTATCAGGCACAGCGCATCTTGGCGCGTGGGCAGACGCCAGAGAAAATTAAATAAATACGAGCAGAACCGGAGCGTGCCTCGCGCTTTAATTATATGGCTCGCTCACGCCGTCAAGGTAGAACGCTCCTCCACCCCGCGTCTCCACCTTGACTGCACTCGCTTCGCCAAGGGATTGCGCTTAGGAATCACGCTCGGAGTGTGCATGTCGGGTTGCGAAGCGGAGCGTAGCAATCCGCGCGTTGGTCACGGCGGGTTCACATATAATAATGCAATCCAAATTCAAGTTTCTGGCGCAAGGACTCGTCGATTTTCCCGCGTGGTCCAAAACAGGAACTTTTCCAAAGCATGGTGAGAGGTTAAAAGCTTAGAAGTCCAAAATAATGAGCTGAACGGCAGCACTAATTTACGACGGACTATTTATTTGACCATACGGGGTTGAATTGCAGCACGCCAATGCAGCCAACATCATCCGCTGCTAAAACGTTTCTGCGGTTGCGAATGGTCGATGGCGGTGCCGATAATCACGCGGCGAACAACCGCATGCCCGGCGAAAAGCGTCGTTGAAGCGGCTGATGGAACCGAAACCGGAGTTGAGGGCAACATCCACAATCTTCTGATCGGTAGTGGCGAGCAAACGTTGGGCATGTGAAACCCGGTGTTGAGTGAGATAATCAATCAACGTCGTTCCAAATGCCTTCCGAAACAGGGTCATGGCGTAATTCGGATGGAGTCCGACTGCCCGACCGATGGTTTCAATAGTCAATTGCTCCGCGTAACGCTGTGCAATGAGGCAGGCCATCTGCTCAACTTTATTCAGTCCTCCATCGCTGATTACAACCCGATGCTTGCGATTCATTTTTGATACACCGCCCGAATGATTTGCCGCTAGGGCAAACCTCAACAACCGGGCCTCCATCTCCAGCAGGACCACTTTCATTATGCCAGTGTTGTCCTTCCCAAGATCGCTCTCCCACTGGGAGAACAGTTGTGCATCGGAACGGTTATGATGCCCCTCGCGTTCACTGACTACGCCGCCATGCAACAGACAATGCACCAGTTCGTCCGGCAATTTACATTGAAGGAACCAAGCCAGTGGGATTGTCGCCACGAAATATTCCGGTTCATCACCATAACCGATTATTTGGTGCGGAATCGCCGCCCAGAAGGCGCTTAATTGTCCCGCCTCAATGCGGATTTTTTGCCCACCAAGCAGATATGTGACCCATCCTGATTCAAGAAAATTGAGCTCAATTTCGTTATGCCGGTCGGGGCGGCGCATCGGCGTAGGATGCCAGCGCACACAGGCAAACCCGTAGGGAGCGAAGTCAGGCCGACTTGGATCAAACGACTCCATAATGTTAGGATACAGGGATTATTTGCACATTAAGTGGGAGTTTTTTCGAGAACATTCAAGTAAATTGTAATCAACAATCGCCGGTATTCTTGGAGCGGGAACGCGGGAAAATTATATCTTCTCGCCGTGTTGATGGGTGTTTGAATAAATCGCATGAAAATCATTCCGCATGTTTCGCTGTTCCTGCTGGCTGGGGCACTCGTGTTGCAAGACGCCAGCGCGGCCTGTTTCCCGGGGAGCTTGCATTGCGACTTTTTCACCGAACCCTTGGGAATTGATTCGGCAAATCCCGCTCTTGATTGGATTCTGCAAACCAGCGACCCATCCGCGCGAGGATTGACGCAGAGCGCATATCAAATTCTGGTCGCATCGTCGCAAAACCGGCTCGCAAAAGACACCGGCGATTTATGGGATTCGGGAAAGGTTGCTTCGGATCAAACGTATCAAATCGCTTATGCTGGCGCCTCCTTGAAGTCAGATGAAGCAGTGTGGTGGAAGGTTCGCATCTGGGATGGCGCGGGGAAAGTTTCCGCGTGGAGTTCCCCGGCGACGTGGACAATGGGCGTGCTCGCTCCCGGCGATTGGAATGCAAAATGGATCACTGCGCCTGCCAGTTTGCAAGGTGGCAGCAACAGCACCTTTTTGCTGCGTCACGAATTTTCCGCGAAATCGAAACTCAAACGCGCGACTGTCAATATCTGCGGCCTCGGCCAATATGAAATTTCCATCAACGGCAGAAACGTGACCACGAGCGTCCTCGCACCCGGCTGGACGGAATATACGAAGACTTGTTTGTATGACACCTACGATGTGACCGCGCTGATTCGTCGGGGCGACAACGCGGTGGGAATTCTGCTTGGCAACGGCATGTATCGCGTGGCGAAAGGCGGGCGTTACGCGAAGTTTGAAAGATCATTCGGCCCACTTCAGGCCATCGCGCGCATCCGACTCGAATACGAAGACGGTTCGGTCGCAATCATCGGCACGGACGAAAGTTGGCGCGCGGGCATCAGTCCGATGACGTTCTCCAGTGTTTATGGCGGCGAAGATTGGGACGCGCGACTGGAGCAAAAAGGCTGGAGCAATCCCGGATTTGATGAATCGAAATGGCTGCCCGTGGAAATTTCAACAGGGCCGGGCGGTGAATTACGGGGCATTTCGCGATCCGCGCCGCCGATCCGAATCTTTGAAACGCACACGCCGATAAGTCAGCATCAAGTCAAAACAAACGTAACGATTTACGATCTTGGCCAGGAGGCATCGCACATGACGCGGTTCACGGTTCGCGGGCCGGCAGGATCGAAAGTGCGCGTCACACCCAGTGAACTGCTCAAGCCGGACGGTTCGCTGTTCGTGAACAACTACAATGGCCGGGCATGGAGCGAATACACGCTGTCCGGAACGGGCGAGGAAACTTACACCTCAAAGTTTTTCTATTACGGCGGTCGTTATCTTCAGGTGGAATGTATTTCGCCAACCAACGGCACGGAAATTCCGCTGGTTGATTCCATCGCTGGTCTGGACATTCATTCCTCCGTCACGACGGCGGGACAATTTTCCTGCTCCAACGATTTGTTCAATCGCATTGACACGATGATCCGCCGCGCGGAATTGGGCAACATGATGAGCGTCATTTCGGATTGCGCCAATCGCGAACGCCTCGGCTGGCTGGAGCAGGATCATCTGCACGGGCCATCGTTTCACTATGAATACGACATGAGCCCGCTCGAAACAAAAGTGGTCGGCGACATGATGGACTGCCAGTTGGACGATGGATTGATTCCCACGCACGTTCCGGAATATCCGATCATGTCGCCCAAGTGGCGCGACTCGATTGAGTGGGGCACGACCGGCATTCTCATGCCGTGGCAGCAATTTGAATTCACCGGCGACAGCGCCGGTTTGCGGAACAGCTATCCGATGATGCGGCGCTATCTCGATTATCTGACTTCCAAAGCCACAAACGGAATAGCCGCTCCGGGTCTGGGCGATTGGAATGGTTTGCGCGCAAACACAGATACGCCGAACAAATTGATCGCCACCGCGCTTTATTTTGAAAACGCCCGCGCGGTCGCGCAATCGGCCAAACTACTGGGAAAACTCGACGAAGCCGCAGCGTATGAACAACTCGCCGCAACCATCCGAACCGCTTTCAACGCCGCCTTTTTCCATCCCGACACACAGCAATACGGAACCGGCTCGCAGTGCGCCAACGCGATGGCTCTGGATTTGGGATTGGCAGAACCGACAAACCGCGCGGCGGTGCTTCAGCATATCGTGGACGATCTGGGGCAACAACATTACGCCATGACCATTGGCGAAGTCGGGTTGCCGTATCTCCTGCGCGCCTTGGCGGCGGGCGGGCGCTCGGATGTCATCTTCGACATGGCAAATCAAACGGAATATCCCGGCTACGGCTATCAACTAAAAATGGGCGCGACAGCGTTGCCCGAAACCTGGAACGCCGGTCGCAACAACACGCAGATACAATTCATTCTCGGCCACATCATCGAATGGTTCTATCACGACCTCGCCGGCATCCGGTTTGATCCGCAGTCGCCCGGCTTCAAACATTTCATCATTCACCCGGACGTTGTCGGCGATCTGACCGAAGTGAAGGCTGCCTATGATTCCATTCGCGGACAAATTGTCAGCGAATGGAAGCTGTCGAAGAACACCATCACGATGCACGTCGTTGTTCCGCCAAACACGACGGCAACCATTGACATTCCGACCGTCAACAAAGACTCCGTGACTGAAGGCGGAAAACTCATTGTGGAATCGGGCGGGATCACTTTCTTGAATTTTCAAGATTCGCACGCGTCCTATCAAGTAGGTTCGGGCGATTACACTTTCAAAACGGAAATGCCGTCAAAATAAATTTTATGATCAAATCGTTTTCCGTTCTCACCCTGATGGTTGCGCTTGTCGGTGCGGCGTGCGCGCAGGAAAAACCGCGCCTGTTCGTCCTCACGGACATTTCCAATGAGCCGGACGACGAGGAATCGCTCGTCCGCCTTCTGGTGTATGCGAACGAGTTTGATGTCGAAGGGTTGGTCGCCACTACTTCGACTTGGCTGAAAACCAAGCCTCGCGAGGATTTGATCCGCCGGGACATCACCGCCTATGCTGGGGTGCGGACGAACCTGCTGAAGCATGCACCCGGTTTTCCGCCGCCGGAACAACTGCTCGCCATCACCAAGACCGGCCAAACCAACTACGGAATGGCATTTGTCGGCGCAGGAAAAAGTTCACCTGGTTCGCAACTCATTATTGACGCTGCGGACAGAAACGATCCACGTCCGCTTTGGATTACAATCTGGTGTGGAGCCAACACACTGGCTCAAGCGCTGACCGACGTGCGTGCCTCGCGTAGCCCGGAAGAATTGGAAAAATTCGTCGCCAAATTGCGCGTTTATTCCATTTCCGATCAGGACGACGCCGGTGCCTGGATTCGCCGGGAGTTTCCTGATCTTTTTTACATCGTCTCGCCGAGCACACAGGACGCAAAGGAATATTATCGCGCGACATGGACGGGAATTTCCGGCGACCGCTTTTACAAAAACGGGCCAATGAACAAATTCGGGATGGTGGACAATCCGTGGCTCGAAGAACACATCATCAACAATCATGGGCCGCTCGGCGCGCTATATCCGCCGCTCAAATACATCATGGAAGGCGACACGCCGTCGTTTTTGGGCTTGATCAACAACGGTCTCGGCTGGAGCGTCAGTCCGGCTAACGGGGGCTGGGGCGGACGCTACGTTTTGTATCAACCATCGGGCGAGCCGCGAAAAATCTGGACAAACAACTCGGACAGCCGCGATACCGTCATGGCGGACAACGACCAGACGGTCACTTCCGATCAGGCAACCATCTGGCGCTGGCGCGAACAGTATCAAAATGATTTTGCTGCGCGTATGAACTGGTGCATCGCGACTGATTATACTAACGCTAATCATAATCCCATCGCGGTGCTCAATGGCGACCACACAAAAAATGTCCTTACCATTTCCACGACAAACGGCGCGACGATTACGCTTTCGACGGAAGGCACGAGCGACCCCGACGGAAATTCCGTGCGCGCGACGTGGTGGATTTATCCCGAAGCCGGTAATATTTCCGGCGCGACGCTCACGGCGACGGAAGGGTTGAAAACTGAGGTGCATTTGCCGCAAAATAAAAGAACGGGAAAACTTCACGTCATTTTGCAGGTCGAAGATGACGGCGAGCCGCACTTGTTCGCGTATCGCCGCGCGATCATTGAGGTGCGGCCATGACGCAATAAAACAATTGAAAACCATTAAATTTATTCCGTCGTGCGTTCAGATCATTTCCCTGGTTTTAATGACATTTTTCGTTGCCGAATTGAAGGCGGTGGCTGTGGATCAAACTGGGAGCGATTTGTCATCGGCTATGGTTTGGACGGGCAAACCAATGCTGGATAAAGCGCCGGAAAACATGGTGGCTTTTCGCAAACAATTTGAAATGACAACACTGCCGCAGCACGCAATGCTGCATATATTTGCCGACGTGCGCTATATGCTTTGGGTGAATGGCCGCTATGTCGAACGCGGCCCGGCACGGTTCGAGCCTGCGGCTCCCGAATATGATTCGGTGGACATCACAAAATTTATGTGCGCGGGCAGCAATTTAATTTCCATTCTCGTCACGGCGCAAATCAGCAACGGCAGAACGCGGTTGCACGAACCTTGCTTGACGGCTGAACTTGTTGAACAAAACGACGGTGAATCAAAAATAATTTTCAATACGGACGCAACTTGGAAATGGAGTGACCAGACCCGCTACCGCCGGGCAATAACTGATTGGGCGAACATTTATGATGTGGTGGACGCGCGCGTGGAGGACGGTGATTGGACGCAGTTCGATTACGATGATAGCAAATGGGCTGCCGTTGAGCCGGTGAAAGACAAAACATGGGGAACGCTGACGGCACGCCGCATTCCGCTTCTGCGCGAAACAGTTGTGGCACCGGAATGGCAGGCGGGTTTGCAATGGCCGGTCATGCTCAAAACAAACGAACAGATCACGTTCAAATTTCCGCACCTGGTTCTGGCCTATGTGCAAATTGAAATGGACGCGGACGAAGGCAGTGTTGTGGAACTGACATACTCGCCCAGAACAAAAGTCACATGCCGCGCCGGAACGCAGACTTATATTTCCACGGACACACATTCAATTTTTAACGGCGGCATCCGCGTGACATCCGGTCGTGTTACATTGCACAGCGTAAAGTTTGTCGAACGGCTTTATCCCTTCGATCAAATCGGCACGTTTGAATCCAGCGATCCGTTGCTGAACCAGCTTTGGAAAACCTGCGTGCGCGGATTGGAAATCACAAGCGAGGACGCTTACGTGGATTGCGCCGACCGTGAACGTGTGGAGTGGATGGATTGTGATCCACCGGCATTTGACGTGACGCGCGTGGCGATGGCTGGTTCGACTGCGGAAGGAAAAGAACTTTTTGCCGATCCGCGTTTGCTTGGAGAGATGCTGCTGCGCACGGCCTATACGTTGCAGCCCGGCGGATGGGTGAAAGCGCACACCTCTTCCGACCGCTTTGATATTCACGCGAAAATGGAAGACCGCGCGTGCGATTGGGTGGAAGGCGCGCGGCGATATTACGAAAGTTGCGGCCAGATGGAAGTCATCCGCGAAATCTGGCCCGCTATTGTCGCGCAGATGAATTACTTCCTCGGCCGCCGCACGTCGCGCGGTCTGGTGCTGGCGCGCGAATGGGTGGTCTGGGGAAATCCAGTCGGCTATCAAACTTGTGAAGGCACGGCGCTAAACGCCTTTGTCTGCAAGGCGCTCGTTGACGCGGCATTTCTAGGTAATCTGATTGGAGAAAAAGAACAGGCGAAAAAATTTGACCGCGCAGCCAAAGATTTGGCGAATGCGATCAATGGCGTTCTTTGGGATAAAACTGCCGGAACTTATTACGCGGGCTATTACAATCTGGATGCCGCCAAAAAAGCTCCAGATTATCGTCCGCTCAAGTTGAAGGTTGAAAATAATCTGATCGAACCCTCGCGCCACGCTGCTTTGTTCACGCTGGATCAAGGAGTCGTTCCGAAAAACCGCCGGGAAAGCGTGACCAAATATCTGATGGCCCATCCGCCCGTGGAAAATGACATAATGCAGTATTATTATTTTTTCAAACAGCAATATACCTTGGATGATCCGAAACAAGACCTTGCTGTTTTGAACACCCAGCGCGTGCAATGGAAAGACATGGCCGAGTCGCCCTATGAAACCACATTTGAAGGATTGCATGACTCGGGTTCCAAAGCGCACTGCTACGGAATGTTTCCGGCTTATTTTTTCAGTTCTTATGTCCTCGGCGTGCGCTTGGATGGCCCGGTGCAAAACAAGACCTTGCTTATCGAGCCGCGCCTGGGTGATTTGACGGAAGCCGCCGGCACGGTGGCCACGGAATTCGGCTCCGTGCCCGTGTCGTGGGAAAAAGTCGGTGAACATTGGAGCTTTTCAGCCGAGGTTCCCACCGGAATCAAAACACATCTGCGTCTTCCGGTCGGCACGGGCAAGTTCACCGCGACGCTCGATGGCAAAGATATAACTTCAGCACAAAAAGGTCGCTGGTTGGAAATACCATTGGAGGGCGGCACGCACAGCGGCACATGGAACAACACCAATTAATTCAGGAGCAATAATAATCTCATGCAAAAAAAAATATTTCTGCTGTTGACGCTCGCATTCAGTTTCGGCTGCGCTTCGGCGCTGCCGCAAACGAATCACAACACGCAAGTATCCATTCACGGCGAAGATTTTTACATCAACGGCCAGCCGACTTACGCCGGACGGACTTGGAACGGCCATCGCATCGAAGGCTTGCTGCTGAATGCCCGGCTGGTGCAGGGAATTTTTGACGACCTTAATCTCGAAACCACGAATCTCTGGATTTACCCGGATACCGGCAAATGGGACGCCGAACGTAATACCCGAGAATTTATCATGGCGATGCCGGAGTGGCGCGAGCATGGGTTGCTTGCGTTCACGCTTAATCTTCAAGGCGGCTCGCCCTACGGTTACTCGCACGAGCAGCCATGGCGCAATTCCGCATTCAGCCCTGACGGTTCACTGCGCCCCGATTATTTTGCACGGCTCCAGCGCATTTTAAACCGTGCCGACGAACTTGGCATGGTAGTCATTCTCGGATACTTCTACCAGGGGCAGGATCATGTTCTGACCAACGAAACTTCTGTGATTCGCGCGGTTGACAACGCGACTGACTGGGTTCTGGATCATGGTTATCGTAACGTGATTGTCGAAATCAACAACGAGTGCGACCAGCATTACGTCAACGAGATTCTCCGGCCCGATCGTGTGCATGAACTCGTCGCACGCGTGCGCGACACGGAACGCAACGGCTTTCATCTGCTCGCCAGCACGAGTTACAGCGGGCCGCTGCCAACGGAAAATGTGGTGACAAACTCCGATTTTATCCTGGTGCATGGCAACGGAGTGAAAATTCCAGACCGCATTGGGGAATCCATTCGCAAAATTCACACTATGTGCGAAAAGCCAAAGCCGGTTGTTTTCAACGAAGACGACAATTACAACTTTGATCAGCCGACAAATAACTTCGTCGCCGCTGTCAGCGAGCACGCCTCGTGGGGTTATTTTGATTATCGCCGGAAGGGTGACAACTTCAACGAAGGTTTCCAGAGCGTGCCGGCGGACTGGAAGATTGACAGCAACCGCAAACGCGAATTTTTCCAACTCGTTTCCGAAATGTCCGGAACAAATTCCGCCGCCGCTAAAAAATAAATTTGAAATAAGCCTCCATGAAATCACTCACTTTGAAAACGCCGGTGCTGGGCGTTATTTACGGCAACCGCGATTTTTTCCCAGACCAGCTTGTCACCGAAGCTCGCGCGGACATCGCAAATGTATTCGCCAAGCTCGGCATCACGGCGATTCAACTCGGCGGGAAGGATTCCAAGCTCGGCGGGGTGGAAACTCACGCGGACGCGCGCAAATGCGCCGAACTGTTCCGCAAGCACGCAGGCGAGATTGACGGCGTGCTCGTCTGCCTGCCGAATTTTGGCGACGAAAAGGGCGTGGCCGACACGCTGAAAATGTCGAAGTTCAACGTGCCGGTTTTGATCCAAGGTTATCCCGACGATTTGAATCAACTTTCGCCTGCGCGCCGACGCGATGCGTTCTGCGGGAAAATTTCCGTTTGCAACAATCTCGTGCAGGCCGGCATCAAGTTTTCGCAAACGGCCAAGCACGTTTCGCACCCGACTTCCGCCGGTTTTGCGGTGGATTTGCAAAACTTCCTCGGCGTTTGCCGCGTCGTGAACGGGCTGCGCGGAGTCCGCCTAGGCGCGGTCGGCGCGCGGCCCGGCGCGTTCAACACGGTTCGCTACTCCGAAAAAATTCTCGAACGCCACGGCATCAGCGTTACGACCGTTGACCTTTCGGAATTTTTGGGCAAGGCCGACAAGCTTGATGCTCAAGCCGCTGCTGTAAAGGCGAAGCTGGCGGAAATCACCAGCTACGCGCCTGCGCCGGGTGTGCCGCCGGAGAAACTTTTGCAGATGGCCAAACTTGGCGTAATTCTTGGCGAATGGATGGACGCCAACGCGATTGACGCGACGGCGATCCAATGCTGGACTTCCGTTCAGCAAAATTTCGGCTGCAACGTTTGCACATTGATGAGCATGATGAGCGAGAAGTTCATGCCCAGCGCCTGCGAAGTGGATGTGACCGGTGTCCTCACGATGTATGCGATGCAGCTCGCCGGCGGCACGCCCGCCGCGCTCGTGGACTGGAACAACAATTACGCGGAGGATGACGACAAATGCGTGCTGTTTCACTGCGGCAACTGGGCAAAATCGTTTTTGCCGGACATCAAGATTGCCACTGCGCCGATTCTCGGCAGCATTCTTGGCGTGGAAAACACTTACGGCGCGCTCGATGGCCGCACGCCCGCCGGGCCGCTGACCTTTGGCCGCATCACGACCGCCGATGCTGAAGGAAAAATCCGCACTTACGTGGGCGAAGGCGAACTGACGAACGACAAGCTAGACACGTTCGGCAACCGCGCCGTGGCAAAAATCCCGCGCCTGCAAAAGCTCATGCACCATGTTTGCAAACAAGGTTTCGAGCATCACGTCGTGATGACGCAATCAAGGTCCGCCGGAATCCTCGCCGAGGCGTTCGGAAATTATTTTGACTGGGAAGTTCATCATCACAACAAGCCGCAAGATTAATTATGGGAGTAGCATTATCCGACCACGAACTCGCATTAAAGTCCGTCCATCTGCGCAAGAAAACGCTCGAAGCAATTTACGAAGCGGGTGCCGGTCACACCGGCGGCAGTTTGTCGTGTCTTGACATTTTGAACGTGCTTTACAACCGCATCCTCAACGTGTCACCGGAGACGTTTTCCGACCCAAACCGCGACCGCTACGTTCAGAGCAAAGGCCATTCGGTCGAGGCGCTTTATGCCGTGTTGGCCGATCGAGGTTTTTTCCCTGAAGCGGAATTGAAAACCATTTGCCATTACAAATCCCATTTCGTCGGCCATCCGACGCGACACATTCCAGGCATCGAGATGAATACCGGTGCGCTCGGACATGGCCTGCCGATTTCCACTGGCATGGCGATTGCCGGGAAAATGGATTCCGCGCCGTATCGAGTCTTCACCTTGCTCGGCGACGGCGAACTGGCCGAAGGTTCGAACTGGGAAGCCGCTATGGCAGCCGCGCATTATAACCTCGATAATCTCACCGCCATCGTTGATCACAACACTCTGCAAATAACCGGTCGCACGCGCAGTGTTTGCAGCAACGAACCGCTCGACGAAAAGTGGCGCGCTTTTGGTTGGGCGGTAAGAACTGTCAACGGCCATGACTTTGCCGAACTCACCTACGCATTGAGCAAACCGGCAGAAACCGGCAAGCCAACATGTGTCATCGCCAATACCGTGAAAGGCAAAGGCGTGAGTTTCATGGAAGACGTGGCCAAATGGCATCATGGCGTGCCAAGTGAAGCAGAGTTGAAACAGGCGTTGGGCGAGCTGGACGCTGCCGGAGAAAAATTGAAGGAGCTCGCATGAGCGCGCAAGCACCTTCCATGTATTCGCCTGCTGCGAAAGCGATGGCGGAAAAGCTTGGCCTGAAACCTGGTCGCTCCAATCTCGACGAATTTGCCGCGACGCTGGTGGAACTCGCCAAGGCCGACCGCAATATCATTGCCGTCACAAGCGACTCACGCGGGTCGGGCAAACTTGGTCCGTTCGGCCAGGCATTGCCAACGCAACTCGTCGAAGTCGGCATCGCGGAGCAAAACCTCGTCGGCGTCACGGCCGGTTTGGCGGCGTGTGGTAAAAAATCTTTCGGCGTTTCGCCGGCATGTTTTCTCACCGCGCGTTCGCTGGAGCAGATCAAGAACGACGTTTGTTACTCGGATGTTCCCGCGACACTAATCGGTATCAGTTCCGGCGTGAGCTACGGCGCGCTCGGCAGCACGCATCATTCTTTGCACGACTTGGCGGTGTTGCGAGCCATCCACAACATTATCATCATCATCCCGGCAGACAATTTTGAAACGCGCGAAGTCATCCGCGCCGCTGCGAAATTGAAGAAGCCAATTTATGTTCGCTTTGGCAAGGCCGCGATGTTCGGCTTGCATCAGCCGGAAACGAAATTTGAAATCGGCAAAGCCATTCAATTGCGCGAAGGAAATGACGTCGCGTTTATCGCTAACGGCGAAACGGTTGTTCACGCGTTGCTCGCCGCCGGACAACTGGCCGAACAGGGTTTGAATTGCCGGGTTATTTCAATGCACACAGTCAAACCGCTCGACTCCGATGCCGTGCTGAAAGCCGGACGCGAATGTCGCGCGGTCATCACAGTCGAGGAACACAGTGTCCATGGCGGACTTGGCGAGGCGTGCGCTTCGGTTTTGATGCAAGCTGGCGTGATTGTGCCGTTCCGCATCGCGGGTATTCCGGATGAAGATACCGTCACCGGTGCGCAGGCAGATATTTTCCGGCATTATGGGGTTTCGATGGAAGGCTTGAGTGAGGTCGCGCTAAAATTGTTGCGCCCGATTTCCGACGAAGATTTTCTCACGCAATTTGAATCTGCAAAGTGGCCGCTTGAAAATTGGCATCATCGTCAACACATTAAAATCGCGTATTTATATTTGCGCCATTATCCCTTCGATCAGGCGCGGGCGCGCATTCGTGAAAAGATCAAAGCTTACAATGCCGCCAAACAGCTTTCTGAGTCGCTGTTGAGCGGATACCACGACACGATGACGCAGGCGTGGATGCATCTTCTTTATTTCGCGCTATGCGAACATGGCGCGGCTGAAAATGCTGATGCCTTTTATGAGCTGCACCCGGAACTCTGGGGAAAGAAAACGCTGCGTCTTTTTTACAGCAAAATTTTTACCACGCCGGAAGCCAAAGAAAAATTTGTTGCGCCCGACATCACGCCATTTCCGCAAAGCAAAAAAACTCCGCCAGAATTATTGAAATGAGTTTGATTCTCGCCATTGACCAAAGCACGTCCGCGACGAAGGCTGTTCTCTTCGACGCGAGCGGAAAAGTATTGGACAAGGTCGCCCGCGAGCACCGACAGATTTATCCGCGGCCCGGCTGGGTGGAACATGACCCGGAAGAAATCTGGCAAAACGTTTTGGTGGTCATCAGTGAAATCACCAAACGCAATTCCAGGAAAATCGCCCGGCTCGCCGGTTTAAGCATCACAAACCAGCGTGAAACAGTTTTGGTTTTCGACCGCAAAACTGGCAAGCCGCTGCACAACGCGATTGTCTGGCAATGCCGTCGCGGCGACGTGATTTGCCGGAAGCTTCGCGCTCAAGGCCATGATGATTTTGTCCGGCAGAAAACCGGGCTGAAAATTGACACTTATTTTTCCGCGTCGAAGTTGAAATGGCTCATAGCGGAAAAAACGGAAATCGCCGCAAAGTTGAAAAACGGCGACGCGGTTATTGGAACGATTGACGCCTACCTGATTTACCGCCTCACCGGCGGAAAAGTATTTGCGACGGATTTTACGAACGCCAGCCGCACTCTACTTTTCGACATCGGCGAACTGTGCTGGGATACGCAACTCTGCAAACTTTTCAACGTGCCGGTGCGCGCATTGCCGGAAGTCCGCGAAAGCTCGGCGCAATTCGGCGAAACTGACGCCAGCGGAATCTTGCCAAAACAAATTCCGATTGTAGGTGTGATGGGCGATTCGCAGGCGTCACTTTTTGCGCAAAAATGTTTTACGCCCGGAATGGTGAAAGCGACTTTTGGCACCGGCACGAGCGTGCTGCTGAACATCGGGAAAAAATTCAAGCCGTCGAAGCGCGGCGCGGTCACCGCGCTCGCGTGGGTCTGGCAAGGCCAGCCGGTTTATGCGTTCGAGGGCATTATCAATTTTTCCGCCGCGACGATTGAGTGGCTGAAAAATCAACTGGGCTTGATTCAAAGTTCCGCCGAAGCCGAAAAGCTCGCGACCGGCGTGGCCGACAACGGCGGCGTTTATTTCGTGCCGGCGTTCGCGGGATTGAGCGCGCCGCACTGGAATCCTGAAGCCCGCGCGGCCATCCTGGGCATGACGGCGCACACAAAAAAAGAACACATCGTCCGCGCGGCAGAGGAAGCGATTGCGTATCAAATCCGCGACGTGCTGGACATGATGCGCGGCGATGCCAGAATCAAATTGAAAATGCTTCACGCCGATGGCGGGCCGACGCGCGACACATTCCTGATGCAATTCACCGCCGACATCACGGGCGTGGCCTTGGAAGTCTCTGAAGTCGCCGAATCGTCGGTCTGGGGCGCGGCGATGAATGGTTTGCTAGGCTTGGGAATTTACAAGTCGCCGGATGAACTGGCAAAGGTGCCTCGTCCGAAAAAAACTTTTCGCCCGGGAATGCCGCCGGCGCTGGTCGGGAAGTATTGCGACGGTTGGAAGCGAGCCGTAAAAAGAGTGTTGTGAATTTGAGCCCGAAAAATCCAAAATAAAATCCATGAAAACAAAACCATTCAAACTGGCGCTCGTTGCCTGCCTGACAGCAGCGGCAATTCTGTCCACGCAAAGTTCATCCGCGCAATCCGCGTCGAAAGGCAAAATCGCCGTGGTCGTCTCCACGCTGAACAATCCATGGTTCGTCGTGCTCGGCGAGGCCGCCAAGGCGCGCGCGACAGAACTCGGCTACGACGCGACGATCTTTGATTCGCAAAACGACACGGCGAAGGAGGCCGCGAATTTTGAAAACATCATCGCCAGCGGCTACAAGGCGATTGTGTTCAATCCGACCGATGCGAATAGTTCCATTGCCAATGTTCGCAAGGCGAAGGACGCGGGCATTCCGGTTTTTTGCATAGACCGCGAAATAAATTCGACGAATGTGGCGGTGGCGCAGATGCTTTCGGACAATTATTCCGGCTGCGTGAAGCTCGGCCAGTATTTTGTGAAACAGGTGGGCGTAAATGGAAAATATGCCGAGTTGCTCGGCATCGTCGGCGACAACAATACTTGGAACCGCTCGAAAGGTTTTCACAGTGTCGTGGACAATTATCCCGGCTTGAAAATGGTCGCCCAGCAGAGTGCGGAATTTGATCGCGCCAAAGCGCTGGAAGTCATGGAATCCATTTTTCAGGCGAACCCGGATTTGAACGCGGTCTTCTGCGGCAACGACGCGATGGCGATGGGCGCGTATCAAGCGCTGGTCGCCGCCGGCAAGGAAAAGCAGGTGAAAGTATTCGGCTTTGACGGCGCGGACGACGTGGTAAAGCTGATTGCCGAAGGTAAAATTGTCGCGACGGGAATGCAGTTTCCGAAATTGATGGCGCGCACGGCTGCCGAATACGCAAACGAATACATCCAGGGTAAACGCGATTTTCAGCAGAAGATTCCCGTAAAAGTTGACCTTGTGACCAAAGACAACGTGAGCAAATACTTCGATTACGGGAAAAAATAAATGCGGCGTGCATTTGCGATAACGGCATTGATTGGCACAGTCGGTGGACTTTGCTGGCTGTTTCCACTTTTTCACGTCGTGCCGTTGAATCGTGCGCTGGGAGAAAAATCGGCCAAGGTTTTTGACGCCGCACAATTCGCGGATAATTTCTGGTCGGAGAAACTGCTCAAGTCAATTGGCCGGGCGGCGCCCGTCGAAAAGCTATTGGCCGCCATCCAGAATGATCCGGTGGCGGCAAAAACAAACTACGCCCGCTGCCTTGGCATGGGCGACAGCTACATTTATTTTTTGCGCGGCTCAGGAACAATCCTTTCCATTTCCGGCGACGAAATATCCGTGGGCGTTTCAGAGAATGCGACCAACGCGGAAATTGTCTTGGAAACCGGCTTGATTTTCGGCAACACGCTGCGCGACGGCACGGGTTTGTTGAGCCCGAGCGATTATCCCGATTCGCAGGACTTCAATGACATTGCGGCGGCGCTGAACAAGATTGCCATGACGCGCGTGCTGCCGAAACTGCGCGCGCAGGCAAAAATAATTGGCGCGGGCATTTCTTTTACCGGCTGCGCGGAAGTGGACGACGAATCCACGGATTTGCATCCGCTGCACGTCGTGCCCATCCAAGGCGAAGTCCAATGAATGCAAATTCCAAAGAAATGCTGAAGCGCTCCCAGTCGCTCATCGCGCTGGTGGTGATGGTCATCGCATTGACGGTGCTGTCGGATAAATTTCTCACGTTCGCCAACGGCCGGAACATTCTGCTGCAAATATCCGTCAACCTTTGCCTGTCCATCGGCATGACGTTGATCATTCTCACGGGAGGAATTGATCTGTCGGTCGGGGCGATCCTCGCCTTCGCCGGCGCGTTTGCGGCAGGCTTGTTGAAAAACGGCGTTGCCATGAAGGCGTTTGGCGTCGTTCTTCAATTTACGCCGTTTGGCGCAATCGTCGCGGGAATTATCGCCGGCTTCGTGCTTGGCTGGTTCAACGGCATTGCCATCACACGATTCAAACTGCCGCCGTTCGTCGCCACGCTGGGAATGTTGAGCATTGCACGCGGGCTCACGATGCTGTGGACGGGTGGATTTCCCATCACCGATCTCGGCCCGCAATTTGGCTTCATCGGCGCAGGATTTATTTTGGGCGTGCCGATGGCGGTTTGGATTTCGGCCGCACTCGTCGTGATTTTTGTCGTTATCTCGCGGCGCACGATTTTGGGCCGATACATTTACGCCGTTGGTGGCAGCGAAAAGGCGTCGGCATTTTCAGGCCTTAACGTGAACCACATTAAAATCTGGGTCTATGCGCTTGGCGGCGCGCTGGCGGCGGTGGCTGGACTGATTGTCACCGCCCGACTCGACGCCGCCGATCCCAAGGCCGGTCTCGGCTACGAATTGGATTCCATCGCGGCAGTTGTCATTGGTGGAACTTCATTGAGCGGTGGACGCGGTTCGATCCTTGGCACCGTGCTGGGCTGCCTTATCATTGGCGTCTTGAACAACGGACTTTTTCTGCTGGATGTGTCGCCATTCTGGCAGCAGGTCGTCAAGGGGTTTGTGATTCTTGCCGCCGTGGCGGTTGACAAAGCGAGCAAGGCGGAACGATGAAATTTTTTTGCGCCCCCATTTCTTTGACTATGGCAAAACTGCGCGCAACTTAACCGCCTTGGACGACAACGTGAGCGTAGCAGATTGCAGGCCGTCGGCATTGGCAGCGAGTTTTATCTGGCCCGGAATTTTAGTTTGGATGATGACTTGGGCAAGACCATTGAAAAGACTACGCTCGTTGCCTTTGTCAGATTCGTGGCAACTCGAGTCGCCATTGCCGACGCCGATGATTTTTGCGCCAGTTATTTCAAACTTCACGAGATTGTCGGCCGTGGGAACTTCGCGGCCTTGCGCGTCAACGGCTGAAACATTTATCACCGCCACATCCTCGCCGTCGGCATTGATGCTTTTGCGATCCGTCGTCAAAACAAGTTTCGCCGGCGCGCCGGTGGTTTCAATAACGGTTGTCGCGGCCACTTTTCCATTTTTGTAGCCGCGCGCCTCAAGTTTGCCGGGCTGATAAGCAACCTTCCATTCGAGATGAGACAGTCGCGGCATGTCTTTTTTGCCGAGGCTTTGACCGTTCAGGAACACTTCGACCGCCTCGAAATTGCTGTGGATCCACACCTCGATTTCCTGACCTTCCTTGCCCGGCCAGTTCCAATGCGGCAAAATGTGCAAAACCGATTCGTCCGTCCACCACGCCTGATAAAAATAAAAATTGTCCTTCGGAAAACCGCAGGCGTCAAGAATGCCGGTCGGCGAACCGGTCCCCGGCCATGAATACGGCGTCGGCTCGCCGCGATAATCAAAGCCTGTCCATACGAACGCGCCGGCCAGCCAAGGCCGCGCCGTGTAGTAATTCATCCACGCCTCGGCAGTAGAACCCCATTCGCGCTGCGAGTCGCCTGCACGGGGTAAATTGCGGTCGTAAGCCGAAAGATAAGCGTTGGTCTTGTCATTATGGTAAATGCCCCGGGTGCTGCTGGTGCTGCCCTCTTCCGACCCAAAGGCGGGCTTGTTCGGAAATGCGGCGTGAAATTCGTCCATATCGAGAAAGTGTCCGCGATTCTTCGAATGCGTGCCTTGGAACCAATAATTGAACCCCTGCAAATCGAGCACCTTGGAAAAGCCATTGCCCCAATCCCAATTCATTGCACACGTCGCGGGCCGTGTCGGGTCGAGCCGGTGCACGATGTCCTGATTCGGCACGGCGAGTGTTTGGGCGAATTTATCACTGCCTTGCGCTGACATCTCCTCGTTGCCGATTCCCCACGCAATGATACTGGGGTGATTGCGATCGCGACGGATGAGATTTTCAAAATCGCCCAATGATTGCATCGTGTCGCCAATGCGACGCTGCTCGGTATAAACCAAAATGCCGAGTCGGTCACACGCGTCCAGCAATTCCGGCGTCGCCGGGCCATGCGCGGTGCGATAGGCGTTGCAGCCGAATTTTTTCAACTGCTCCAGCCGCCACACGTTGAGCGCGTCCGGCACCGCGATGCCGACGCCGGCAGCGTCCTGATGATTCGCCGTGCCTTTGAGGAAGACATGCTTGCCGTTCAGGAGAAAACCTTCATTCGCGTCCCACTTGATCGTGCGGATACCGAACGGCGTATCATAAACGTCTGACAATTTGCCCTCCACTTCCACCTGCGAAATCATTTTGTAAAGGTAGGGATCTTCGAGCGACCAAAGCCGTGCGGACGCGACTTTTATTACTTGTGAAACAGTTTGTTCGGCGTTTGTCCCGATGGTGACATTGAACGGCTCGCTCTGCGCGACTTTGCGACCGTTGGCATTCAAGATTTCAGAAATGATTTTGGCGTTCACCGGCGAATCGGAATCATTGCGCACTGTGGTTTCCGCCGAAACTTCCGCGCCTTGATTGGTCGCCGTGCTCGTCACAAAAGTTCCCCAGTGCGCGACGTGCGCCGCGCCGGTTTTGACGAGCCAGACATGGCGGTAAATGCCCGCGCCTTCGTAAAACCAGCCTTCGAAGCGCGTCGCATCCACGCGCACGACCAGCGTGTTCGTGCCGCCGTAATTTGCCGCACGGCGGATGTCGTAATAAAAGCTACCGTAGCCGCTGACATTTCTGCCCAGACAGATACCGTTGAGCCAGACCAGACAGTTGCGATACACGCCGTCAAATTCAATCCACAGCGCGCGGCCTTTGTCGCCGGCCGGCAGTTCAAACGTGCGCCGATACCAGCCGATGCTGCTGGTGGGAAAATTCGGGCCAATGGGTTTGAAGCCATGAGCCTTGTCACCATTCTTGTCGAACGGCAATTCCACCGCCCAATCGTGGGGCAGATCCAATGTGCGCCAATTTGAGGCATCAATGCCGGGCTGCACAAAGGAAACATCCTTGCCGAGATTCGTCGCGGCGGCGTCCACGTGCAGTGGGGCGTTCGTAGCTTCCTGCTTGTCGTCATCGGGCCGGGTTTTGTCGAGGCGCGTGAATTCAGGATAATCGAACTGCGCGCCCGCGTCCCGGGCATCCCCCAGATGAAACTGCCACCCGAAATCCATGAGCAGCCGTTCGCGTGGCGCATCATCCGCTGCAAAAACGGAAGACGCGCTGATAATGAGCATCGCGATCAACGTTTTAAGAAATTTGCGGCGTGAATGGGGATTTTTCACAGTAAAGAAATTGTTTTCAGGATTTGGGAAAAATGCGAATCAAAACCACGCCATGCGAGGCGACAGGAGATTCAAACTTGTCGGTGAATACACCGAGGTCTTTCTGTCGCCACAGATCACGCACGCGCTGTTTGCCGCTGATTTTCAAATCAAACCAGTTCGCCGTGACCATCGCCTCGGTTGCACCGGTGTTGAACAGGCCAACAACCAGCGAACCATCATCCATTGGCTTGGCATAAACTTTTAATTCGCCTTCACCACCGACTTGAACCGCCTGTTTGCCGAGCGCGTCCTGATCCACCTCCAAAACTTCGTCGTTAGAGAGCAGGCTCAACGTGAAGTCATCCAGCTTCTCCAAATCACAGCCGATGAGCAGCGGCGCGGAAAGCAGGCACCAGAGGCTGATGTGTGTGTATTGTTCATCCGGCGTGAGTTTCGACGGATGCGGTTTGCCCCAGCCGACCTGGCCAACGACGAGCATGTCCGGGTCGTTCCAATGTCCCGGCCCGGAAAATTGCGCCCACGGCCCCTCCGAAAAACCGATGCCGCTCATGCTGCCCCAGGAATCGTTGATGTCGCCGGTGGTCCGCCATGATTGAGCAAACGGCGCGATCGCCGCGATGCGATCCAGCAGGCGGTCGCGCGAATTATTGGACAGGCTCAGGATGATGTCGCGCTTTGCCGCCCGCAGTGCGCCCGCCATCTCCGCGACTTGCGGCAGCTCGATGGGATTCCAGTCATACTTCAAATAATCAAAACCCCACGCGGCCCATTGCGCCGCGTCGTTGGTGGCGAAGGAATATTTCCCGACGGCATAAGGCAGGATTTTTTTGTTGCGTGGTGCGTTGTTGGTTTTGGGCGGCCACGCGCCTTCGGGGTTTTCCGACGAGCCGCCGATGACTCTCCCATAGGAAGTCACCCACGGCGTCGAATAAATTCCCGCCTTCAGGCCGAGGGCATGGATTTCGCCGCACATTTTTTCCATGTTCGAAAAATTCGTGCCCGGCTGGATTGCGTTGAATCTTTCGCCGCGCCGCCCCTGCCAGCCGTCGTCCAGATTGATGTAAGTCCAGCCGTGCTGCGACAGTCCCGACGCCATCATCGCGCGCGCGGCCCGCAGCGCCTGGTCCTGCGTGACGTGTGCGCCGTAACAATTGTAACTATTCCAGCCCATCGCCGGCGTGAGCTCAATGTCTTCACCCACGACAACGCGGAATTTCTTTTCCGCCGTTCCCAGGGAATTTTTCGCGTGCAGAACGACGTCAATCTCGCCGGACTTTTCCAGCGAGCCGGTAATGCGCCCCGTCTTGGAATCCAGTTTCAAACCGCGCGGCAGATTGTCGGCGGAGAATTTCATCGGACGGCTACCGGTGACAGGCATGGTGTAGAGGAAGGGCGAACCCGGACGGACACCAAAGATTGCCTGGCCATTGATGCGCGGTGTCGCGGCGGCTTTGGGCGTGAGAATCACCGGCACCGGTGGAGAAGTTGTGGAGGCAAGCGTGGAGTTGGTCGGAACGTCTGCTGCCCCCAGAACGCCCGCGCTGAAAAATAACAGAGCGGCAATCAAACTGCTCTGTCCTATGGATTTCATATCTATTAAACAGTATTTAATCAAACGCCATGACTAGGCCATATGCAATGGACAATTCATGTTTTGGTCAGGCTATTGGGCTTTCATTCCTCTGGCGATAACAATGTCGCGTTGAACACTTTCCGTCAGCGCGTTGAGGTCTACATAGCCAATGCGCGTCAGCAATTGCGGTTTGTATTGTGCCGAGGTGGTTGCGGCGTATTTTTTCCAGTGATCGAGCGCTTGTTCCAAATGTGCGATGGCGGAGATTTGGAACTCCGGCTTTCCGGTTTTCTCAAACAAGGCCAGATCGGTCGCACCAAGAATTTTTTCTGCATAATAGTTTCCCAAGTGCGCCATTGCGGTCAGATCGCCGAGCGTGAATCGCAATTCCCTTTCTTTAGCTGCTGGCATTTCCGACAAAAGTTTTAACGCCGTGCCGGCATCGGCTTTCAAGGCTTTGGCAACTTGCAACGGGGTGATGCCGGTGACGGATTCCCGTTGCGTCGTCTTATCGCAGTAAGTTGAAATATCGAGAATGCCGGTTCCCGGCATCGTCTTGCCTTTCATAAAATCCGTGACTGTATAAAAACCTTTGGCACCTGCCGGGTGTCGCACGCACGCTTCCGGAAACCAGCCGAGATCATTGCCGCCGCCAGCCCAGAAGAAGCGGTCAATTTGCGGAATGACTTTTGAGGCGGCACTGTAAGCGGCGAAAAGTTTTTGTCCGTCCACCTGCGGAAATTGCGCGGCCAAGGTTTTTTCAAACAACGAATCGGAAAGCGTCGGGTCATAGCCCAGTCGTCCCCAAAGCATGAAGCTGTAATTATTTTTCTTGATGAACAACTGGCGGGGCGAGTCGGGTTCGGTGCTGGTGAATTCGCGGCCCCAAACATAGCCGTCCGGCCCCATGAGAAAGCCGGCTAGCTTGTCCGCGCCGGGCAGATTGAAAATATAATCGCGTGCGAAAACCGGATCACCCCAACGAAAATCGTAGATGTCGTCGTTGCGAACTTCAAACCAGAGGCGCTGGCCCGCAGGCAGCGTGTCCAGCGTCGGCTTGGCGAACGGTGGATTCGTCGAGGAATACATGTGCGCGACGGAATACTTGAAACTCAAATCGAACGTGTCGGGATAATCAGCCCATTCTTTTTCGATTTCTTTAATGGTCGTCTGGTGAATCCGGTGGATGAGCGGAATCGCCCGGTCCGGTTCCATTTTTTTCGCGTCAAGAACTCCTTCACCGTAAGTCTTCCAAAGCCATTTCTCGTTCGTAAATTCGCCCGTCAGCTTCTGCATGTTTTCGCCGCCCGTGATGCCGATGCCTTTCAGCAGCGGATAGGTCAGCAGCGTCTGCGTCACACTTTTGCGGAAATAATCAATTGTGTTGGTGTTGTCCTGCGCCGACGTGATGCCGTATTTGCCGTCCGTGCCGAAAACAAAAATGTTCCAGGTGAACAGATAAACATCAATGCCACGGTCATGCGCGTATTGCATCACCTCGCGCCAGAATTTGATTTTCTCCTCGATGGACATTTTCTTCACCGTTTCCAAATGCTCCAGCATGGACGGGCGCACCATGTCCTTGCCCATGAGACTGAACGAGGTGTCGAACTTTTCCGTCGTGCGCATCACGTCGTTGAGGGCGACGTCGGGATACTCCGGCACTTTCACGAGCGACGGAAACGGATGCAGGTTCCAGAGCGAAAGTGTGTCGTAACGGTCGCGCGCCATCTCGTCCAGAAACTCCCGCCAGAAACCCATGCTCCACATTTCCGGGATGTTCTGCTGCGCCGCATCGCCCGCGTCCGAGTAACTCGGCGTGCGCGCGTCGAGCGGGATGTTGAACTTGATGCCGCGCCGCTCGATAAACGGCGCGTGTTCGCCGTTTTTCAATTGGCCAAGCGTTCCGAGTTTGATTGCTTCGGCAATGTCCAATCCACCATACATCGCGCCGACCGCGTCCGCTCCGACAACGAAATAATTGGTGCGCGTTCCTTCAATTCTTGTGGAGATGGAATATGATTCTGCTTTCTGCAAGGAGCTTGAATTCGTCAAGCCAAAGGGTTGCGCCTTGGCGCTGGAAGAAATCAAAATAATTCGGACGGTTTGTGAAGCTTCAGACAATTTAGCCGAATCCAAAACCTCACAATTGACCCCTTTTGCCTGCGCCGCCGCGCGGATTTCCAACGCAGCGAATTCCACCTGCGGAATTTCATGCGAAAAAAACAAACCCACCTCTTGCGCCACCAGCGCGAACGGTGCGAGTAGCAACACGAGAACAATCATCCGGCGGAGTAGATATTTCATTGTAAAAATTTGAGCGAGAACAAATTCAACCGCTCGGTGCTGTCCAACATCGGCTTGCCGCCGCGATTGCCGACGCCCGAGGCCGTGTAAATCGCGCCATCCAGAATGGCGCTGCCCGTGCCGTGCCGGCCCTGGTTCAGCGGCGGCAATGTCCGCCAGGTGAGCGTGCGCAGGGAAAGCGCTTCGACTTCATTATGCGCATTTGTCTGCACCATGCTTTCGCCGCCGATGACCAGCACGCAGTTGCCGACAACTTCCGCAGAGCAACCGGCACGCGGCGTGGGCAGTTTTGGATGGTTGGTTTCCCACTGTCCGCTGGCCAGATCGAAAATGTCCGTTTCCGGAACGAGCAGATCAAACACCTTGTTTTTTTCTCCATAGGTCGTGCGTCCGCCAGCCGCGACGATTTTTCCATCCACGAACTCAGCCTGAAAATGATCGCGTGCGTGCGGTGCGTCAGGCAGCCGTGCCCATTGGTTGTTCGCGGGATTCCAGACATCGCACCACGGAACAAATCCGTTCCAATGGCCGTTCGTGATGCCGCAGATGAAATAAATTTTTCCGTCGTTCACCACCACGCCGCCGCCGCCGCGCCGCCGGTCGGCGGGAATTTCCGGCCCTTGTTCCCAAAGATTTTTTGCGGGATCAAAAAACCAGATGTTCGTCACCGGCTGTTCGTGCGGATACTTTCCGGTCATCGCACCAGCCACCAGAATCCGTCCGGCGAACGGCACGGCTTGAAAATGGTGAAGTTCCAGCGGCGGCGGCAACAACGGCTGCCAGGTGTTGGCCTGCGGATCGTAGGCTTCGACGGGCTGGATGCCTCTCCCGCCAAGGAGATATAATTTTCCGTCCAAAGCTGTCATCGCCGCTTCGTCGCGAGGCAGGCAGTGACGGGCCGGCGAAAGCGTTTCCCAGGCGGCTGATTGTGCGGTGGCGTGCTGTGAGATGATCAGCCCGAACATCACCACCGCGAGATGTTTCAAGGAATTCATGGCTTTGATGAAATCGAAAATGATCGGAGAAGTTTTAATTTTCCCCGCGCTCAAGCCGCACCACGAAATACGGCGTCTGCTGGTTGAAATCCGGGAACATCACGCCGTGATGCTGGCTGTCCATCGCCTGGATCAAATACATGAAATCAAATCGTGGGTCAATTTTATCGGCGGGAATCACGGCTTCGTAATTTCCTTGATCATCCACCTGTTTCATCGCCAGCGTTTCGTAATCCTTCGTCTGGTTGACGCTGCGGTAAAGGACTTGAACCCATTTAACATCGTTCGGTGAATTTACCTTGGCGCGAATCGTCAGCGGCTTTGATGCGGGCGCGGTGAGAATTGGCTGATGGGAAATCACCGGCGCGGCAAAATCATTTGTGAAAGCCGCGCAACGCGGCGACGGCGTGAAAATGGCGTCGCTGGGAATGTTCTTTCGCTGCGCTTGCGCTTCCAATTTCACAAGACCACTTTGCAACGAAACCAACTCGTCGCGCCAATGGCAGCACAAATTCCGGCTGCGCGCGCCGAACATCAAATCCGGCGCATAAGTGTCGCCCGCCGTGTCCACCATTTTTTGCCATGCGGCGATTGCGCTGCGTTCATAAGCAATCGCGTCATCGAGTGCCGCCGGGTCTTTGGTGCGATCAAACAGCCGGTAGCTGACGGCGGCGAGAATTCGCTGCGAATGATAGCGCGCCAGGCTGGCGAGAATTTTCAAATCCATCACAGTCGAATCAAATTCCTTGCCGCGATGCGCGCCGATTTTCTTTTCCGCGTCGGCGACTTGCGTTTCAATTTCATCCGCCGTTTGCGCGAACCACCGGCTGGTTTCCTGTGGACGAACTTTTGCCGTCTCACCATTTTCAATCAGCAACTGCGCCTCTTCATCAAAATTTTCGAAAAGCTGCACGTCGGAAAGCGTTGCTTTCGCAAAGCCGGACAAGTCGCCGAGATGCTGTTTCTCCGGCCATCCAGCGGTCATCGGAAATCCGCCGTAGGGATAGCTCGACGCGATGATGCGCGGCAGAATCCAGCTCGCGCGATGCAACGCGTTTTCCAAAACCGGGCCGGCTTCCGGGCCGAAACGCATTTCAAATTCCCTATCCCAGATTTCCGACGGCGCGTTGGTGTCGTAGCCGATGCGTCCCCAAACTTGGAAGAAATGCCAGTAGCGCTCGAACTCGTAATCGTAATAGCGCGCGGACGGTTTCAGCAACTCGAACGGTTTCGCATCATGAAACTGGCCCTCCATTTTTGTCGCGAGCGGTTCATCCACTTCAAAACTGTCGCCATCGTAAAGATGCGTGGTCTCGACAAACCGCCGTGCGTAATCGGGATCGCCCCACAAGAAAATGCGCGCCGTGCCGCCATTCCAAAGCTGCCAGTCCATCTGATATTTTTTCGGATAGGTAAGCAGCGCGGCATAGCTGTGGCGCGCGTTGTCCTGATCGCGCGGATTGATGTGCGTTGGATGAAACGGTAAACCCATCTGCTCCATCCAGTATTTCGTGCTCAAATGGAAATTCACGCCCGAATCCAGCGCGCTTTGAATTTCCTCGGCGGTCAAACCCTTGGCGCGCAGGTCGAGCGGCATCTTCGGCGAAACTTCCATGATGGTCTGGAAAACTGACTTCCAAAATTTCCCCTGTTCGCTCGGTTTCAAGCCCGATTCGTCGTGCATCCGGAACTGGATTCCGTCGAGAGACGGAAATGTTTTCAAAAAGGTTTTCAGCGCGGCCTGTGTGTAGGGAATCAGATTCGTTGCGTTCATGCCCCAGACCAGGCTCGGCGTCGGCCCGCGCAATCCATCGTTGCCCAAGGCCGAACCGCCGTTCTGCACATTGCCGCGATAAATGTGATCCCAGATGCCGATGGTGAAATTGATTCCGCGCGCGTGCGCCATCGCGATGAGCCGGTTGAGGGCTTCGACATTTTGCTGCTGCTGCGCCGCCGTGATGCCGATCATTTTAACTTCGGGGAATTCCGGCACATCAAAAAAATACGGATAACACGGCGCGAGAAAGCCGCCGTTCTCGTAACCTAGAATCACGACCATCGAGTTGAAACGATTCTGCGCGAGCGTGTCGAGGTAGCACGCCCAATAGGATTCATCGTAGAACCGGCTTTCCCAATAGGCGCGGTTCATGGCGAACAATGTGATGCCGCGATTGCCAACACCGGGCTTCTCGACCGCGTCGCGCACTTCGCTCAAAGGTGAATCCGTATTCGTGCTCCAACGAATCCGATCTGCCACGTCCAGTTCCGCATACATCAATCCGCGTTCGTCCGAGCCGGCGATGGCCCAAGCTGGCCTGCCTTTGTGATCCAATTTCTGGATTGCCAGCGCCTCGGCATTTGTTGGAACGGACTGGCAAAATGTTTTGAACGAGGCGGAAAATAATTTCTGGTCACTGGCAAGACCGGCGACGATCAACATTTTGCCTTTGGCATAGTCCAGCGTGTTGACCGTTTCAAAAGAGACCTGCTTGTCCTTCAATGCAGCGATTATTTTATCAATGCCGTGCTGCGCGGGCTGGCCGGGCACCGAATCGGCGATGATGGAAACAACTGGTGGTGGCGCGGTTGTTTCCGCATGCACGCCACCAGCCATTAACGCCAAAGCAATGATGATCCTTAAACACGAATAGAGCGGCTTCATTGAACTGGTTTTTGTCGAAAGGGTGATGAGTTTACTTCGCCGCGCGCGATTCACGTGGAGACGGATTATTGAAATTTCTTGCGAGACACGTAACCGGGCTTCCTTTCATGAGTTTTAGGGCAACCTTAGGAGTTTACAGCAAAAACGACACATCTACAACTCAATCAGGCCGAAACTTTTGTTTGCCCGTATTGACAATGACCACCAATAGTTCAATGAGGGTGAAGCCATGCCAAGCAATGGCACGGGACACACTGCCTATTCGATTTCTCATAGATTCTATGGCTATATGTTATTCAGATTTTGGAGCCAATACTTCCGCTAATTACGCAAATAATCCCTGTATCCTAACATCATGGACGGTGCGGGTCATCAATTTCGGCCAGCTTGAATAGCGGAATTATACTTATTTTATCAACCAGCGTGGCAAGGCGGAGCAGTGGATCAAGGAAGGCAAGAATGCGGTCAAATGGACTCGCCTGTCCTGTCACGACTTTGCGGACAACCAGGTGCGGTTGCAACTGTTCGTGCTGGCCTACAACCTGGGCAATTTCCTGCGTCAGACGGTGCTGTCGTCATTCAATTGCTGGTCGAATTTCTTGGACCGCCTCTGGTCGCTGCTGCGAATGGACAGCCGTTTCGCGCGGCTTGGAAAGCGAATCGCTGGAGCAAGTGATTTGGCGACGAATCATTTGTGGATAATCAACCACACAATGGATGATAATCGGCCACGATTTGCACGCACTCCCAACCGGCAGCATGACAGATATGCTACGAAACCGACCTTCCGCCGGACAAGTCGCCGGACAAGTGACCGGACAAGTGACCGGACAAGTCACAATATCCCTATCAGGACAGGTTCACGGAGCGGACACCAAAACGGACACCAATCGGATTAAAAACGATACGGTCGGATAAAACCGATTTTGCTTGAATACCCAATGAAATCAGGCATATTTGAGGTGCAACGGCGGGAAAATATGGCCGATTCCGACCCTCGCCTCCAGCTCTTACTGCTTGAGCAGTAAAGAATTAGGAGACTCGGAAAGCCAATGGCTAACGGTTTGGCTAACAATTTTTGGATTGTTCCAAAATTGTTCCAGTATTTGGGCGCATTGCCCGACTATTGCCTAACCGCCGGAATCTTCGCCCAGGTAGGATGGACGACGCATGAACATGAAACTGCGTTACCGCCTATTCCTACGCCGCAAAAGCGTTTACTACGCCTTTGACGACACCACCAAAACCTTCACCAGCCTCAAGACCAAGGACAAGGCCGAGGCCAATCGGCTGCTCATGGCAATGAACGAGGCCGGAAAGCAGCCCGCCATGAACTTGAGCCTTGCCCGCGTTTATCTGCGGCACAGCGACCCGATGGGCCTGCTGAAACGGCGAAACGCCAATACGTTTAGACTATTTGCCAGCGGAATTTTTGCCGGTTTGCTGCTGTTCGTGTTCCTGGGCGTGAATCCAAAATCAGATGTTGTCGCCCACCTTGGCGGGTTCATCGCCGGCGTGCTGCTTGGTTTGCCTTTGGCTGTCGCACCCCGTCTCGTCCACCGTCCACGGGTGAATTTTGCCGCCGGAATTTTATTCGCAGTCCTCGTCATCCTGCCGTGTGGTGCTGCCTGATCAAAGCGCGGTTTTGAGAAGTTCGAGGGTTGAAATCATACGACCACCGTTCGCCACAAACAAAAAGGGCGGCCCGTTGCCGGGTCGCCATTCTCTTAAATGCTCCTGCCAGTCTGCTAATCGTTCCGGGGTTCCTCCAGGGCGGCAATCAGTTCCGGCAGCAGAACGCCTTTTGAATGCGTCGCGGCGAGTTTCGCCGACGGCCGTCTGTGACCGTCCTCGTCTTTGTGCCGCAAGTTTTGGATTTGTTCCGCCAACACATCCGCTCCGCCGTGCGCAACCCGGATGGACCGGGCTT
>Ga0224554_1000118_pt1 | contig 72362 bp, 69 predicted proteins | sample 714S22024metaG_FD_180666 | JGI IMG/M metagenome (GOLD analysis project Ga0224554, IMG submission 180666) | Peat soil microbial communities from Stordalen Mire, Sweden - 717 S2 20-24 | ecosystem: Environmental > Terrestrial > Soil > Wetlands > Peat | place: Sweden: Norrbotten County, Stordalen... | reverse complement strand
TTTCTTCGTGCTGATGCTTACCGGCGTTGCCATCGCATCGAGGAGGTTCCGCCTTTCCAAAATGTTTGTGGTTCTGCTCTACGTGGCCATCGCTATCACCGTGGGGCTGGTGCTTGGTGTTATTACCGGTGCTCTGGGAGCCCGCCAGGCGGAAGAAGAAACGTTCGGCGCAGCGGCGCAGGGGATCAGCGGCTTCGGCTTCGTGTTCTGGACCCTTCCGCTAGCGATCATGCTATTGGAAGGCAGGCAATTCTTTCGAGAACATATCCTCGAGGTCGGCTCGCTGATCTTCTATTTGGCCTCCTATTTCATTTCGCCGTTTTCCGCGCGCGTGTTTGAAAGCTCACTGCTACTGATCCTCCTGTCCTCATTAAGGATGAAGCGCTTTAACCGCAACCTATTTGTAGCCACGATATTTGCATACATGCTCATGCAGTGGTTCATGATCGCATACGGATTGACCCCAGCATTTACGTAATCGGCGAGAAAAGAATGGTAAAAGTCGTCCATGTTATAACCGGGCTGGAACGCGGCGGAGCCGAAATGATGCTTCGAAGGTTAATCGAGGCGCATTTGAAGTGTGAGTTAAAATACCACCATAGAGTTATATCGTTATCGACTGTGGGCACTCATGGCCTCGCTTTACGAGAGCGAGGCATTGAAGTCTACGCGCTGGGTTTGCTTAGCCCGCTGGGCATATTTCGCGTATTTCCCGCACTAATGCATCTGTTGTGGCAACTGCGCCCCGATGTTGTACAAACCTGGATGGTTCACTCGGATTTAATGGGGGGGCTTGCAGCTCGATTTGTCGGTTGTTCTCGTGTTGTATGGGGAATACGAGCTACAGACTACAGCGTAGAGTCTCGGAGGACCCGAGCCTTGCGTTGGTTGTGCGCTCATCTCTCCAGGGTAGTGCCAGATAGGATTGTGTGTGCAGCGCAAGCTTCGTTTGATGATAGCGCGGCGGCGGGATACGACCTATCAAGAATGATGGTTATACCCAATGGGTTTAGTGTACCGGCGCTGCGGCAGTCTGTTGGCCATGGGGCGGCAGTGCGAGCGCAGGTTGGACTTTCAGAGCATGATATGGTTGTCGGGTCTCTTGGTCGCTACTGCGCTGCAAAAGATCACGCAAACTTTATTCAAGCGGCAGGTAGTCTGGCAGCGCGATACCCTACAACGCGTTTCTTGATGGTCGGGCGTGGGATGGAAGCGTGCAACAGTGAGTTGATGGCCTTGATTAAGACAACACGGTTTGCGGATCGTTTTTTCCTGATTGGTGAGCGTGCAGATCCATTTGCTTGCCTAGACGCGATGGATATTTTTGTATTGTCTTCGTGTACCGAAGGCTTCCCGAACGTATTGGGTGAGGCCATGGCTATGGCTGTGCCTTGCGTGACTACGGATGTAGGGGATGCCTCTGTGCTCCTGGGCGAAGCGGGTGAGGTGGTGTCTCCGCGTGATGCGGCAGCACTGGCTGCTGCTGTGGCAAGATTGTTGGACATGCCTGCTTCCGAACTGCAGGCATTGGGGCGCAAAGGGCAGGCGCGTGTGGAACGAGAATTTTCTATGGATGCTGTATCGCGGCGATATGCCAATCTGTATGAGGAACTGATGACCAGGGGCTGATCTGAAGGAGTAAGCCAAGAATGTGTGGATTAACAGGGTACCTGGCTGGCAGGAGCGGGTTTGCAGAAACTGATGCGCGCGTGACGCTGCGCTACATGGCCGACGCCATCGTTCACCGCGGCCCGGACAGTGACGGCTACTGGTTGGACACTGCGGTTGGCATTGGCTTGGCACATCGCCGCCTGGCCATTGTGGACTTGAGCTCCGCCGGGGCACAGCCAATGGTTTCAGTTAGTAAACGCTATGTGATTGCCTTCAATGGCGAGATCTACAACCACCTGCGCCTTCGTGATACGCTTCAACGTGAAAATAATGTGATAGCGCCTTGGCGCGGCCATTCGGACACAGAAACCCTGCTAGCTGGGTTTGATGCTTGGGGTATCGAGGGCACTTTGCATCGCGCCATTGGTATGTTCGCCATGGCCGTGTGGGACAGGGGCAATCACGTTCTGACCTTGGCGCGTGATCGCCTTGGTGAAAAGCCTCTTTACTACGGCTGGCAGGGGCAGGGTGGTCAGGCGGTGTTTCTGTTTGGCTCCGAACTATCGGCTTTGCGCCGTCATCCAGCTTTTGCTGCAGAGATCAACCGGGATGCGTTGACGCTATTGATGAGGCACAGTTGTATTGGTGGAGAGCATTCGATTTATTCAGACATTTATAAGCTGCCGCCGGGTCATCTGCTCACTGTGTCAAACACTGCTCCGGAGCCGATGGTGCGCGCCTGGTGGTCTGGGGCCACCGTGGTTGAACAAGGTGTTGCCAAGCCTTTCTCAGGCTCGCCCGAAGAAGCAGTGGATGAGCTGGAGGCGTTGCTGCGTGACGCCATTGGTCAGCAAATGATGGCCGATGTACCGCTGGGAGCATTTTTGTCTGGCGGCATCGACTCTTCAACTGTAGTTGCCTTAATGCAGGCGCAGTCGCGCAGACCGGTGAGGACCTTTAGCATCGGCTTCAATGAAGAGGGCTTCAACGAAGCCGTGTATGCCAAGGCAGTGGCCCGTCATCTAGGTACAGACCACACCGAGTTGTACGTGACGCCAGAACAGGCACTGGCCGTCATACCTATACTTCCCACTCTATATTCAGAGCCTTTTGCAGATTCATCCCAGATACCAACCTTCCTAGTTAGCCAGTTGGCGCGCCAGCATGTGACGGTGTCGCTCTCCGGCGATGCGGGAGATGAACTTTTTTGCGGTTACACGCGGTACCAACTGACAGCCGGATTGTGGGACAAACTTTCGCGCCTGCCCAGATCAATGCGTTTGCTGGCGGCAGGGCTGATTACTGCCATACCGCCTGGTGCCTGGGATAAGCTGAGTGGACTGATACCTCTGTCCAGCGTCGGCGACAAGCTGCACAAAGGCGCGACCTTGTTAGGTAGCCGTACAGCGGCCGATTTGTACAGAGGTATGACGTCGCATTGGGCCGAACCAGCCAGCTTAGTACTTGGCTCGACTGAACCCGCAGCCGTGCTTACAGGCGCAGCACAGGTTCTTCATGGTTTGAGTGATGTGGAGCGAATGATGGCGCTGGATATGCTGAGTTATCTGCCTGACGACATTCTGGTCAAGGTGGATCGTGCAGCCATGGGCGTGAGCCTGGAAACGCGGGTACCGTTTCTAGACCACCGGGTAGTGGAGTTTGCCTGGTCACTGCCTCTGGACTTCAAACTACGCAACGGCGTTACCAAGTGGCCACTACGGGAGCTTCTATACCGACATGTGCCGCGCGAACTCATTGAGCGCCCCAAGATCGGTTTTGGCGTACCGATCGCTCATTGGCTGAGGGGTCCATTACGCGATTGGGCAGAAGGTTTGTTGGATGAATCGCGCTTGCGGCAAGAGAGTTTCTTTAGTCACACTCGCATCCACCAGAAATGGAGTGAACATTTGTCGGGCAAGCGGAATTGGCACTACTTGTTATGGAATGTTTTGATGTTCCAGGCATGGTTGGAACACAAACATGAACCCACATTTCCATTTTGAGTCGTAATTCTGAAACCTCGGATCGTCGCAATCGTAAATGTTTATGAGGGTGCAAACGCAGTGAAGACGTTCCGGAGGTCAATACCCAATGGGTGAGAAACAAAACCGGCCTTTTCAGCTATCCTTCAATGCCTGTCTCAAGGTCGGCTTTCAAGGACCTGCGGGGACGACAGGGTCTTCGCCGTTGGAACGAATGCGAAAAAGGTGGAGAGCCGGGCACTCGGGGGTATATTCTCTGGTGGCCGGGCAAGCAAAATGGAAATTCCAGCCTACACCATTCAGGCCATCGGAACCTCCGGGACCCTGAGCCACTCCACGAGCCTCACACTGAGGGTTGAGTAAGAAGGAGAATGCGTAGATGAAGACGATGTTGTGTGCCAGTGTGGCCTCTCGCCCCGAGTGCGCCCTCAAATTCCAACATGAGACGCTTTGACGATCCATGATTAAATGCCCATACTAAAGTAATAGGGAAAGCACAGTATCCTGATGAGCGATGAGTATCCAGACTAGGGAGCGGCGAATTCAACCATGAGCAAGATCCTTGTAACGGGCAGCGCTGGTTTTATCGGCTTTCATACATCTCTGCAGCTCCTGAGGGGAGGGCACGACGTTGTTGGAATCGATAACCTCAATGACTACTACGAAGTGCAACTAAAGGAAGATCGCCTGGCCATCCAGCTGAAGGATCCACATTTCACTATGGTGCGCGGCGACCTGGCTGATCGTCGAGGAATGGAGGAGCTGTTTAGTCAACACAAGTTTGACTCTGTGATCAATCTCGGAGCCCAGGCGGGAGTGCGGTATTCGCTGACGAACCCGCAAGCGTATGTGGATTCCAATCTGATAGGGTTTGTGAATGTCCTGGAAGGATGCCGGCATTCCGGCGTGCGGCACCTGGTTTACGCGTCGTCAAGTTCAGTTTATGGGGCAAACACGCGGATACCCTTCTCCGTGCATGATTCCGTCGACCATCCGATCAGCCTCTATGCGGCCACGAAAAAATCCAATGAGCTGATGGCGCATTCTTACTCGCACCTCTTCGGCTTGCCGACGACCGGGCTGCGTTTTTTTACGGTTTATGGACCGTGGGGGCGTCCTGATATGGCGTTTTTCAAGTTTACGCGCGCCATCCACGCAGGCCAGCCCATCGATGTCTACAATCACGGTGCGATGCGCCGTGACTTCACCTACATCGATGATATCGTCGCGGGGATCCTGGCGATTTTGAAACGAATACCGGCTGGAAATCCGAACTGGAACGGCAGCGCTCCCGATCCGGGCAGCAGTTATGCTCCCTATAAGATCTACAACATTGGCAACAGCAGCGCAGTTGAGTTGATGGATGCGATTCGCATCCTCGAGGAGATTATCGGAATTAAGGCTAAGGTAAATTTTCTTCCCATGCAGCCCGGCGATGTCCTGGTTACGTACGCTGATGTGGAGGCGCTTTGTGCCGATGCCTGTTTCAGGCCCGATACGCCGCTACAAGTCGGGTTGGAGCGCTTTGTGAACTGGTACCGCAGCTACTATCCGGTTGCTTGATTGAGAATGCAACTTCACACCTTCCGGCACAAGTGCAACACTTAATGTGTGGGTAAAGTTCGGTTCACCAAGAAGGCCAGCAAAAACTATAGAGGCGAAAAAGAGTACCGGAACTGCCGCGAGTGGCTTTAGTGCAGCAAGGAATACGTTGAAGAGAGCCAGAACGAGAAACACATGCGTAAGGTAGACCTCATAGCTGCGCTGGCCAAGCTTGAGAAACGGTTTGAAAACGCGAGGAGGTTTCCGCATGAATAGTCGTCGTATTGCGTATGTTGTTAACCACGCGGCCTTTTTTGTGTCTCACCGACTGCCTCTCGCCATCGGCGCTCGGCGTTCGGGCTTCGAGGTAGCGTTATTTACTGGGCAGGCAGGCAGCCCATCAATGGAAAGGTTGGCCGAAGTGGAGTTGGTCAACGCAGACATCCCACATCAACGCGTAGCGTTCCGAAGCGCGGGCATCAATCCACTAGTTGAGCTTTGGGGATTGATGCATTTAATCACGCTTTTGAGACGCTACCAGCCGGATCTAGTTCATTGTGCTTCACCCAAAGGGGTTATTTATGGCGGCCTGGCTGCCCGTATTTGTGGCACAAAAGGGCTCGTACTAGCGATTTCCGGAATGGGTTATGCATTTACTGAAGCCGGCAATAGAAGTCTGCTGCGAACGTTTGTTAAAACAGTTTACTTAACCCTGTCTCGTTTTGTATTTCGGCATCCTAATTTACATGTAATTGTGCAGAATGAGGATGATTACTCTGCGCAGATCAGTAGCGGTCTCGTTCACGCAAACAAACTAACCCTACTCCCCGGCTCAGGTGTTCAACTATCGGACTTCTGCAACTGTTCAACTCAAGACAAGGAGCCTATAGTCCTTCTGCCGGCCAGAATGGTTCGTGACAAGGGGATTGAGGAATTTGTTGATGCTGCCAGGCAACTTAAAGCCCTGGTTCCAGAATGGCGCTTTGTACTAGCGGGAGCTGCCGATTACCAGAATCCATCTGCCATATCTGCCGATCAGCTTGAAGATTGGGAGCGATAGGGAATCATTGAGTGGCTCGGTCACGTCGGAGATATGGTCCCTCTATTTGCGAAGGCTGCCATAGTATGCTTGCCGTCATATTATAGAGAGGGGATGCCGAAGGTTCTTCTCGAGGCGGCTGCTGCAGCTTGTGCTGTAGTTACGACAGATGTAGCGGGTTGCCGAGATGCCGTAGTACCAGGGGTCACAGGAGACCTCGTTCCAGTGCGCGACAGTTCATCCCTGGCTAAAGCAATTCATAGACTTATTAATGACGAGCAAAATCGTAAAGACTACGGTTATGCTGGTCAACAGTTAGCCATGCGCAAGTTCTCGCTAGACTATGTTGTAGAACAAACCCTTAATATTTACCACTCTCTCATCTAAGGAAGCTCTGATTAAGCCCGCATTTTTTGCGCGCTGAATAGATGAAGGCGTTTCCCGGGCGAGATTTCTTTCCGAAGGCTGCAAATTGAGGGATAAATCGGGCCTAAGCGGCCTCGATTGGTGTCTCTGGTTGCCGTTTGCCGGCCTCTGGAGACACTACGCCCCTTGCGGAACCAGCCGCTTGCGGTGTTGGTAGAGATTGACCAGGGCGAAGGCCGCCAGATGCCAGTGGTGATTCTTCACGATGCCGCGATAGCGCACCTTGGTATAGCCGAAGACGCGCTTCAGGACGCGGAAGGGCCACTCCACCTTCGCTCTAACTCGCGACTTAGTCCGGTTCTTGCGCTTCTGCTCTTCATCCACACCCTGCTTGGTTTTCACGCGCCGATTGGTCATGTCCCGCGCCTTGGGCGCGGCCTCGTGGATCACCTTCGTTTGTCCCTGATAACCGGCGTCGCCCCATACCTTCTTCTCCTCGCCATGCAGCAAGTCGGGCAACATATGTTTGTCATGAACCGAGGCCGCAGAAGTGCATACCGAGTGAACAATGCCTTCCTTGCTGTCAACGCCGATATGCGCCTTGGCGCCGAAGTAATACTGATTGCCCTTCTTGGTCTGATGCATCTCGGGGTCGCGCTCATTCTTCTGGTTTTTGGTCGACGACGGCGCCGCGATGATGGTGGCATCAACAATCGTGCCAGTAGAAATGCGAATGCCCTTGCGATCCAGATAGAGGTTCACCGTATCGAGAATCTTGCCGCATAAGTCGTGGGCTTCGAGCAGATGGCGGAAGTTCAGGATGGTGGTTTCGTCGGGCGCTGCCGCGCGGCCCAGATCGACTCCGGCAAAGCCACGCAGCACGGGCGATTCAAAGAGCGCGTCCTCGGCGCCGGGGTCCGACAGATTGAACCAGTGCTGCAGAAAGTAGATGCGCAGCATGACTCCCAGGCCCACCGGCTGGCGGCCCTTGCCCGCTTTGGGATAATGCGGCTCGATCAAAGCTTCTAACTCGGACCAGGGAACGATTGTCTCCATGGTGTTAAGAAACTGCTCCCGGCGGCTGGGCCGCGCAAACTTCTCGAAACTCGGCTGGCAGGCAAATGTTATCTGGCGCATCGCAATCTCCGACTACATACCGTTAGATGTCATCGGTCATCAGAAAACTACGTTTCCTGATGACCGATGACAACCCCGGAAGGATTTCCCGGAGAACTGCTCCAGTACGACCAACTCGACAATTGCAGGTTGCCCTTCGCCTTAGGGCCGTTAACGCTGGCGGTTGGGTCGTAGATCCCCTGCAACTCGTCGAAGGCACCGTTTTGCAGATTCCTTGTATCTGGGGACCGGTTGCATAAGAGCCTGTGGGGAGCTGCAACGACCAATGCTCAGTCTTTTACAGGCAGCGAATTGAAGGCAGACCTAAAGTGCCGAACCGAATTACGAAAAGAGGGTCCAGACAAGGTGGCCGGACCGAATCCCATTGCTCTGGAGAACTCTGTGATCACTAAATTATTCCGCCGTCACTCAGGCCCTTGGCACTCTGGGAACATCCCGACGGTCAAGATGTCGATGCGCCTTCGCTAAATGGTTCAAGACGCAATATCTTGGCCTCCCATCCTTCTCTGTGCGTTCATAATAGTAGACGTAGCAATATAAAGCGTTCATAATTATGAATGTAAGGAATGGTGATAATGCTTATGGATGCTCTGCCGATCCCCGTCAAAAGTGCCTTGCGCAAACTCGGAGCCGACATCCGGGATGCTCGATTGAGGCGCCGTATTCCAGTAGCGGTCATGGCCCAGCGCGCCTTCATCTCCCGTACCACCTTGGTGAAGGCAGAAAAGGGAGATCCCGGTGTTGCGATGGGCACCTATGCCGCCATCCTGTTCGTGCTGGGGATGATCGACAAGCTCCGCGAAATCGCCAGCGCGAAATCGGATGAGATCGGCCTTGCGCTCGAAGAGGAGAGATTGCCCAAGAGGATTGATCTTGGTCCCCGGCGCGCGAAGAAAGCCCAACCAGAAAGCGAACAAGCGAGGCCGTAAATGGATCAGCAAATCTTCGTCTACGTTGACCTCGACGGCACATCGCATCTGGTTGGCCGATTGTGGCTGCACAATCGCAAGCGCGTCGAGAGCGCCACCTTCCGCTATGACGAAGAGTGGCTGCGGAACCCAGCGCGGTTTCCTCTGGAGCCTGCGTTGCAGATGGACGCCGCGCCACACCACACTGCGGCGGGCAAGAGTCTCTTCGGAGCGATTGGCGATTCGGCTCCTGATTGTTGGGGACGAGCCTTGATGATGCGATCCGAGGCCCGGCGAGCCAGAAACGCAGGAGAGCCGTCCCGCACTCTTTGGGAGGCCGACTATCTGCTCCTGGTCGATGACGAAACACGGATGGGCGCGTTGCGGTTTGCCGCGCAGGAGGGCGGGCTGTTTCTGCGTGAGGCCGCGGATCATCGCACACCGCCATTGATCGAACTTCCGGCTCTGCTTGCCGCCAGCGAACACGTCTACGATGAAGTGGAATCCGAAGAGGATCTCCGCCTGTTGCTTGCGCCTGGCTCATCGCTGGGCGGAGCGCGTCCCAAAGCCTCCGTGCGGGATCGAGATGGGCAATTGGCGATTGCAAAGTTTCCGCACCACAGTGACCGCATTCAGACGGTTCTTTGGGAGGCCGTCGCCTTTCGCCTGGCTGCCGCGGCGGGCATTCAAGCGGCTACCGCGCGAATCGAGCGGGCCGCCGACCGGCCCGTCTTTCTTCTGCGACGCTTCGACAGGGAAGGCACAGCGCGGCGGCCGTTCCTGTCGGCGATGAGTATGCTGGGCGCCACGGATCACGAGACTCGAAGCTACCTGGAGATTGCCGATGCAATTCAGCGGTATGGCGCAGCTCCCACAGAAGACCTGCATCAACTCTGGCGAAGAATTGTCTTCTCCGTACTGATCTCGAATACCGACGACCACTTGCGCAATCATGGCTTCCTCTATGAGGGCAATCAAGGCTGGCGATTGTCGCCGGCATACGACTTGAACCCGGTTCCCGTGCAATTCCGGCCACGCATTTTGTCTACGCTCATTGATGAACAGAGCGGCGATGCGTCGATTGAGCTGGCGCTGAGCGTTGCCGAGTACTTCCGCCTCACACAGGCACAGGCACGACAAACAGCCGGCGAGGTTGCCAAGGCCGTTTCACGATGGAGACAGGAAGCAGCGGCCCTGGGAATTCCGGCGGCGGAGGTGGAGATTCTGTCTTCTGCCTTTGAGCACGAAGATCTAGCCAAGGCACAGAAACTGAAGGCAACGAACGACTGAAGTCTCTCCGCGAATGGATGTCTTAGCTCCCGGATTCCTTTCGACAGACTGACAGGCTGTAGAATTGCCGCATTTCCCGGATTCGTCGGACTAAACAGCCACTGCGATAAGAAGATGCAAATAGCGCCAAAAACTGGCTGCTTGTAATCAGCGTTCTTTGAGCTAGTTAAAAGGGAAAACAGCCACTAGAACAGCCACCAACAGTCACGAAGTAGGCTAATCTCGATAAAAAGTCCGCCGAAACGCTCTGGTGGCTGTTTTGATGGCTGTTGGTTTCCGACTTTCGTGCATTTTATAGCGATACTTTGCAAACTCCGAACTGCTTGTATACTATTGATAGTAAATGCGTTGTTCAACTTCTTGCGATTCATTGCGATCTTCTGCAAAACCCTGAAAAACGGACTCAAAATCCGCCGACCGCAAGGTCATGGGGGTTCGCCACCCCCCTCCCGGCACCAATTTATAGCTTTTAGAATCAACGATTTCCGATAAGAGCAAATGTGGCGTGTGTACTACGTGTGGTACTCGTCTTACACCGGCCTCATGCTCACGATTTTTCGACGCCACCTGCCCTCCTGCAAACACTCCTCGAAAGGGCGAAGGTATGCCGGGCTGCTGGTGCTGCTGCTGTTCAGTGCGCCGGTCGTGTCAACGGCCGCTCCCGCAGTCGCGCCCACGGTCACGCTGAAGGATCCGCCATTGCGGGCACTGTGAGACAAATTCCGCTACCAAGACGAAGAGGGGCTGTGGATCCCGGGCTCGGAATCCACAGCCCCTGAGATTTCAGGACCTCAAGACTTGACCGAGGCGGCGCGGGTCGAGATGCCGCTCAACTCGGCGGCTTTGGCTTCGGCGTAGGCGGCGGCGCCCAACTGGGCTGCGTGGGGTTCCAGAATAATCCGCACCGGCATATTGATGAGCAACTGGCTGAGGCGGCCCTTGTCGGTGAAGGCCTTCATGAATGTGCCGTCCTTGAGCTTCTCGACGATGCGGGGCGCGATGCCGCCGCCGATGTAGATGCCGCCCACTGACAGCACCTTGAGGGCGAGGTTGCCGGCCTCTGCGCCATAGGCGGAGACGAACATATCCAGCGCCTTTTCGCAGATTTCGCTCTTGGCCGCCAGGGCCAGCTCTGTAATGACGGCGTTGGGATCGGGAACGGCGGCGATGCGCTGGGCCAGCCAGGCCGGCTCATCCACGCCGCGCACCTCGCGCAGGAACTCGTAGATATTGGTGAGGCCCATGCCGCTGATGACGCGCTCATAGCTGACGCGCCCGTTGTACTTCTGCTTGAGGAAACGGAGCAGGTCGATCTCGTCTTCGTTGCGCGGCCCGTAGTCGACGTGCCCGCCTTCGGAGGGATAGGGCGTGTGGTAGTGGCCGTTCCAAACCAGGAAGCACTGGCCGAGCCCAGTTCCGGCGGCAATGAGGGCGCGGTTGCCGGTCTGGGTCGGGTCGCCCTCGCTCAAAGTGAGGATCTGGCCGTCAGAGAGCTCGGCGATGCCGTAGCCATTGGCTTCGAGGTCGTTGATGAGGAAGACGTGGTCGATGACCAGGCCCGCGGCGAGCTCGCGGCTATCCAGCGTCCAGGGCAGGTTGGTGAGGCGCAGACGGCCGTCGCGCACCGGACCCGGCACGCCAAAACAGGCCGCGGTCACTTTGTCGGAGCCGAGAAACTCTTTTACGATGACTTCCAGGCCGGCGTATTCCTTGGCCCTATAGATCTTGCCTCGTGTAACCGTAAGTTTTCCATTGATAAAGTCATACAGCGCCAGGTCGACCTTGGTGCCGCCTACATCTCCCGCCAGAATCATCTTTCCCTCTCCAAAAACCCACAGCCCTCCCCGTCTGTCGCGGGTAAAAGCGCAGCAGCTGCCTTATCCAGTATGAATGTAAGTATACCGCTGGCAGGCCAAATAAGTTGACTGGGCAACCGCTCCGGATCGCGCGGGCCGGTCAAAACTTCCTTCAAGACCGCGGCCTTATCCTCTCCCGCGATGAGAAAAAAGACCGAGCTGGCGTGGTCGATGACGGGCCAGGTGAGCGTGATGCGCCAGGTATCCTTCTGCGGCACGTGGTTGGCGGTGACCAGGCGGGTGATTTCTCGCAGTGCCTCAGTGTGGGGGAAGAGCGAGGCGGTATGGCCGTCATCGCCCATGCCCAGGGCGACGAGGTCGAACCGCGGGCTCTCCGCGCCCTCGATGCGGAATGTGTTGCGCAGCTCGGACTCGTAGCGATTGGCGGCCAATTCTGGATCGAGCTCGCCCTCGATGCGGTGAATCTGCTCAGGCCGCAGAGGCACATGATCGAGCAGGGCCTCGCGGGTCATGCGATAGTTGCTGTCGGCGGCCTCGGGAGGAACGGCCCGCTCATCCACCCAATAGAGGTCGAGACTGTCCCAGGGCATGCGCCAGCGCCAGGGCTGGTTGGGGTCGGCCAGCAACTGGAAGGCCGCTTTGGGGGTAGATCCACCACTGATGGCAATGCGCGCGCGTCCGTAGGCAGCCACAGCCTCCCCGGCCATCTCGACAAAATACTGCGCCGCGCGGCGAGCCAGAGCTTCCGCGTCGGGCTCCACGTAGTATTTGATGTGTAGCTTCCTGGGCATGAAGGTTGAGTACCCCTTATCTCTACTGTAATAGCGTAAGTGTGGCGGAGTTAGAATTCCATGAGAATTGTCCGATTCCGAAGATAGAAATCGATTCTGAATGATTGCGGTTCATGTGAAAAAGATCGGAAGGTCGCTGTTGACACTCAGCAGCCAAATTCATGGCTTAAGTGCCTTACCGCCCCAGGTATACGCGGTACTGCTGCTCCAGCACGCCGGAGGCGCGGGCGAGGGCGAGCTTGGAGAGGTTGTACTGGAAGAGGCTTTCGACCAGGTTGGTCTGCGCCGCGGCCAGCGTGGCCTGGGCGGTGACCAGGGGCAGATTGTCGTCCACGCCGGCGTTGACGCGGTCGGTTTCGTCGCTGAGGGCGCGGGTGGCCAGGTCGACGTTGGAGCGGGCTACTTCGACCAGCTTCGAGGTTGCGTCCACGTCGAGCAGTGCTGAGCGGACCTGCAGGTCGATGTGGCTCCTCAGGTCAGCCAGTTGGGCATTGACGGCGGACAATTGGGCCTGGGCTGTCTCGATATCGCCGCGAAGGCTGGCCTCGCGGAAGAGCGGGATGCTGATCGTGCCCTGTGCCAGAAAATTTCCGTGGGCGCCGACGCCGGACACCTCACTGACCCCGTAGTAGCCGCTGAAGCTGAGGCTGGGCAGGCGCTGGCCGCGATAGGCGGTGTGGATGGCCTTGAAGATGTCCACCTGATTTTCGAGGTTCTGGTAGTCCTGGCGGTTTTTGTACGCGACTGCCCGCACCTCTTCAGGGGTTTCGACGGCAAGTTCGTTGTAGGGAGCGGCGTCAGTGAGCACGATTTTCTGGCCCGGGTCGATGCCGATCTCGCGCTTGAGTAGGATCAGGTCCTTTTCCAGGGCGTTTTGCTGGGCAATGAGGGTCTGCTGCTGGGCCTGAAGCTGGACTCGCGCGCGCAGTTCATCCAGATTGGCCACGGTTCCTGCCTGGTGCGCGGCGTGGGCCTGACTGAGCAGGAGTTGATCCGCCGACTCGAGCGCCTTGGCGTTGTCAGCCTCGCTGGCGGCGGCGATGGCGTGGAGGTAGGCTGTGGCTACCTGCTGCACCACCTCTCCGCGCGCAGTCATTTTGGCGAAATGGGCCGCTCTGTCTGCCGCGCCCGCCGCCTTGAAGGCTGCAATTACGGGGCTGGAGAAGAGCATCTGGCGGTATTGGATTTGCCCGTCAGTCAAGTCGTCGCGGGTAATTTCAGAGAACCCGGCGGGTAGCTTGCCGCCGGGAAACAGTTTGGAAAACTCGCCGATGACCCCCGGCCCAAAGCCCAGCGCGGCAAGGTTGTGCTGATAGACGCCGGTGTCGCCGGTAAGGGTGATGGTGGGCAAAAACTCCTGAATGGCTTCGTTCTTTTGGCCTTGCAGCGACTTTTCGCCGGCCTCGGCCTCTTTCAGCCCAAGGTTGTTCTTGAGACCCATGCTCACGGCGTCGTCCAATGAGAGCTTGAGGGTCTCATCGCTGGCTGGATGGGCGGTGACACTGCCGAAGAAGGGGTTGGCGGCGGATGTGGGATTGGGCGCCTGGGCGGGTGCGATGGCTCCCATGGAAGCCAGAACCAGCATGGCAAGAAGCGCCTGCGCCGCTGGCGGCCGGAAGACAAGATTGTGCGCTCGATTCACTCCCATCATTATTTCAGATGAGGGAGGCGGCTGAAGGGATTCCGGGAACGGCGGAAAGCTGCGGGGAAATGTGGGTTGCGTGACTCGGGAAGAATTCTACTCATGGCTCAATTGCTTGAAAGCCGAGCTGCCGGGCAGCATCGAGAAGTTGAGTGTCGCCTGAGATGAAGACGCGGCCCCTGGGCCGGTTCAGGCACCAGGTCATGGCCGCGGCAAGTTGCTGGGCGTCTGCGGCTTTCAGAGGAAAGCGCTCGACGAGGCGCTCGGCCTGCTCACGCAATTGCTCGCTCGGGTAGACCTCGTGCCAGACGCGCCGCATACGGTCCAACGTCACCTGAGCCTCCACCTGCCCAGTAAGAGTCAACAGGCGCATCCTGAACAGGCGCGCAAAGGCGCCTCGCATCTCCACAGGCGCGGACCACCAAACGGCCATGTCATACATTGCGCTCAGCGTCTGCGCCGCTATTGTGGCTTTCTCTGTGATACAGAGTGGAACCAGAGCGCTCGAATCCCAAAAAGCTTCGTCCAATGATCAGTCCCCCTTCGCCCAGTCGATAGCTTCTTTCACGGCTTCATCGGAGACCGTGGGCCGGGGCAGCGCCCAGAAGGCCTCCCAGTCCATCTTCTCTTTGGCCTCCGACATCTGCCCGGTGGCAATCAGATAAGCTGTTTCGGCCTCACGGTCGCCTTCCGCGGGCAGGGGCAGGGTGAAGGGCAAAATCCGCGCTACAGGCTTATTCCGATCCCGCACCACGATCTCTTCGCCATTGCGCACGTATCTGAGATACGCGCTCAGTTGGTTTTTCAGGGTGCCGATGTTCACAGTTCTCATGGATACACTCTACGCTAATTTAGCTAAGTTGGCTAAGTTGGGCGCCTACACCATTGCCCGCTCTTTGATCGTCAGGTAGTTGTTGAGTACCGATGAGGTGAGCTGTTCGGGGTTCAGGTCTAGGGTGAGTGCGCCTTGCTCGTGAAGGCGGGCGAGGAGCAGTTCGCGGCGGCCGGCCATCTCCTGGGCGGCGGCGGAGCGGAACATCTGTTCTACATTGTTGGGCCGGGCCTGGGCAATCCATTCAACCTCCGGCTGGGCCATGGCCACAAACAGCAGCACGTGGCGGCGCAGCAGTTGCAGCGCGCCGTCGATCACTTCGGGGCGCATGGCGGTCTCCGCCAGGTCGGTGACCCACAAGATCAATGACCGGCGCGGCTGGAGGCGGTTGAGGGTGGCAGTGGCGCGGAGGTGGTCGGCCTCGCCGGCCTCGGCATGAACCTGGGCGAGCGACTCGATCAACTGGCGCAGGTGAGCCGCGCCTCGACCGGGCAGCAGGCGCTGCTGAATTCCGTGGCCATAGGCGAGCAGGCCAACGCGATCGCCGGAGAAGAGTGCGAGTTGCGCCAGCGCCACGGCGGTTGTGCAGGCGTGGTCGAGTTTGGAGTGGACGCGGCGGCGCTTTTCGCCAACCGGCAGCGCGGAGTTGCCGGGAACAGTCCCAAGAGCCACCCTGGACCGCATCAGCCGGCCACAGTCGAGCACGATCCAGACCGGCTGGCTGCGCTCGGTCTGGTACTGGCGGGTGACCAGGCTGCCGCGGCGCGCTGTGGCTGTCCAGCAGATATCGCGCAGGTCGTCGCCCTCGCGGTACTCGCGCAGGCTCTCAAAGTCGCGTCCCAGGCCTCGCTGTTGGGCGCGGCGGAGTTGCAGATCGATTTGACGGCTGCGCGCGAGAAAAATCTCCTGTTCCTCGCCGGTCCGCAATGCGGGGTAAACACGGACGGTCTGGGTGAGCGGCGCCCTGGCCCAGCGCTCGGTGAGTCCAAGGCCGGACCGGTAGCGCACGTAGAGCCAGCCTGCCTGCCAGTCGCCGCGTTCTTGAGGCTCCACGCGGTAACGAAGGGAGGCGGGCACGCGCGGAAATGCGGTGAGCCTGTGCGTGGCAGGCTGGGCGACAAGCGCCGGCGGCAGATCGTCGAGCAAGCGGCACTCGACAATCACGCGGCCGTGGTTCTCGATGGTTAGTTGAATCTCGGTCTGGCTGTCGAGGGCGGGAGCATTGGACCAGGATCGTGCGACGGTGAGTTGTGCGGCGCTCGGCAAACGCAGGCCGTCGAGCAGCGCGGCGAGAAGAATCAGGCCGTCCCAGGCCAGCATGGCATAGGCCAGGCGTGCGTTCCAGAAGCCGGGGATGAGCCAGAGAAAGCCGAGGGTGAGCAGCCCGATGGTGCGGGGCGTGAGGCCAAAGCTCCAGCGGCGGCGGCGTTGGCAGACGGCCTGGACCGGGGCGGGATGGAGGCTTGGGGAGATCATTGAGCCTCAATGGGCAGATCGAGTGCCAAGGCCAGAGAGCGGTTCAGTTGCCTTATCTTCGCAGCCGGGAGGCTTCCTACAAAGTAGGTCAATACCGATTTGTTAAAACTTACAAGGTTGTCGCAATGAATCCAGCTCTCGTGCTTGAGGCCGTCCTCAGGACCCACTGCAACCTGAGTTGCGAGGCCCAGGCCCTCAGTGTAAATAGGTGCGCAAATGACGGTAGAATAGCGCGACTCGATCAGCTTTTGGCGGCTTACGATCACATAGACCCGTTGCCGCTTCGGATCGCCGGGCGGTTTGGATACGCGGTAAAGATCGCCTCTGTTCATAGCGGTTCCTTCCGGTCCGTCAACGCGTCAAGAGGGTCACTTGGCACCGCCGCAAAGGGCTTGTCTTAGGGAAAGGCAGATGGCTTCAGCGTCAGGCAACGACCCGCTCTTTCGCCGTTTCTGGTTGGTCCTCGCGCGCAGGAGAGGTTGAGGCAGCGTCGTGCGGATGATCTTGGTCCTGGATGAGGTCAAAGTAAAAGGCATCCTGGTCCTCCAACACATCCGCCGCTTCGGCGTTCAACGCGTCGGCGTTGGCGTTGATCAGTTCCAGATCTCGTGCGTTAATGGTCCGCCGCTCCTCATCCCTCAGGTGATCGCGGAGCACTTTTTCGATGAAGGCCGAGCGGGAGGCGCCTTCGCCGATCATCCTGTCAATTTGGACTAGAAGCTGCATGGAAAGTGTGATCGATGTCTTGGCCTTCATATCTACCTCCATACCACCTTTATACTACCCTCAATACTACTCTCACACTACTTTTCTTCGCCTTGCAATTTATTGCCGCGGCACCGGGACGGCGGCAATTACGTCGGCGAGGACGCGATCGGCGTCGAAACCCTCTAGTTCGGCTTCGGGCTTGAGCATGATGCGGTGGCGCAGAACGGGCTTTACGGCGCGCTTGACGTCGTCGGGAACCAGGTAATCGCGGCCATCGAAGGCGGCAGCCGCCTGGGCCACGCGCATCAGGCTCAGGGCGCCGCGGGGGCTTGCGCCGAGCAGCAGCGTGGGCCATTCGCGGGTGCGGCGGGCTAAAGAGAGGATGTAGCCATACAGCTCCGGTTCAACCCTGATGGCCCGCACTTCAGCGCGAGCCGCAGCCAGGATGTCCTGGGAAATGGGCGTGATCTGGGCGTCCTCGAGCAGCCCAGCGCCTGAGCCGCCGTGGTGACGCTCAAGAATCTGCAATTCCTCCTGCTCGGTGGGGTAATCCAGGTGAATCTTGAGCAGAAACCGGTCCAACTGCGCCTCGGGCAGGGGATAGGTGCCCTCAAAATCCACCGGATTCTGCGTGGCAAAGACCGTAAACCATGCCGGCAATGGGCGGCGCACGCCGTCGCTGGTCACCTGGCGTTCTTCCATGCATTCGAGCAGGGCGGCCTGGGTGCGGGGGGGCATGCGGTTGATCTCGTCCACCAGCAAGAGGTCGGTGAACACCGGGCCGGCATGAAAGCTGAAGGTTTCAGAGCCCGCACGGAGGATGGTGGTGCCGAGAATGTCGGCCGGCATGAGGTCGGGGGTGGCCTGCACGCGCTGGAAGCCGAGGCCGAGCAGCCTTCCAAGAGCCTTCACGATCAGCGTCTTGGCGATGCCCGGCACGCCTTCAAGCAGCGCATGGCCTTGGCACAGGACGGCGATCAGCACCTCTTCGATCGGCTTTTCCTGGCCGGCAATCACCCGCCCCAACTGCTGGCGGGCGTGGGCAATCAGATGGTTGGTGGCGCGGAGCGGCTCCGCGGCTGTGGCGTTTTGGTTTGCATCTTGATTTGGTTCTTGAATTGGTTCCTGACTCATGAAGCCCTTTCCTGCTGTGTGGAATGAATGTCTTTGGGTTTCTGGGTTTGACCGCCTGATTTTGGAGCGGGAATCAGCTCTTCCTGGTGTCCATGCAAGGTCTGGAGCAGCTTGAGGGCCTCACGGGGGGTGACTGTTTCGCCCCAGGCGGCGTCTTCGCATGCGGCCAGGTCGGCTTCAAGGCTGGCGTCTGCGTGGGGAAAGCGGCGGCGAATGGCCAGGGCCAGCTCAGCCGCGCCCATTTGTGTCCCGCGTAGCCCGCAAAGCCGCAAAGTGTGACGCCGGAACCGCTCCCACGCAATCGAAACTACTGCGGAAGCAGCTCCGGCGTTGCGATAGAGGGAGCCGAGCGCGTCAAGGAACTCAATGGGCGTGGCGCGCGCCGGCAGAGGCAGGTCGCGCACCGGCCCACTGCGCCGGCTGAAGCTGAACACCACCAGCAGCCCCAGGACCGGCAGGCCGATCCACAGCAGGGTCAGGGACGGCCCGGCCGCGTAGCTCCAGATGGAGCGAATCTCGCCGTGCAGCGACTCGTCCCAATAGAAGCGACGCCCTTGGCGCGGCCCCAATGAACTTAAAAGGAGGTCCAGATCGTGGGCGCGGGCGAGGGAGCCGTTTTCAAGCGGGGTTGAGTTGGCCCACCACACCACGTGCCCCTTTCCCCAGTCGTACTCGACCACGGCCGGTTGCCGGTCGCAACTGTACTCGACGCGGTGCGCCGGATTGCCCGTAGCCCAAGTGGCTTGGGGCACCATCCACGCCTCGCCTGAGCCGGCGAGCGAATCGAGGCCCTCGGGCTCCAGCTTGCAGGCGGCAAAATTGAAGTCGCTGGCCGGAGCGCTGGCTTCACCGGGCAGGATCAGGCCACCCCAGTAGCCAGTCGACAGCACGCGCCCTCCGCGTTCCAGAATCGTCCGCACCGCCTCATTGTCTGCCTTCTCGCGAGTGAACGGCTGGGCAAAGATCACCACTGTGTCGGGGCCGGCGGTGGCGGCCAGCTCGCTGAGCGGCCGTTCCCAGCGCTCCAGGGAGTAGCCAGAACGGAGCAGAGTTTCATAAGCGGCTCGTGCGCCGTGCTGTCCGGCAAGGTAGGTCGAGGGCAGGGGATTGTCGTTGCTATCCGCGCCGGGCAGCAGAAAGCCGGTCAGCACGGCAAGGCCCAATGCAATGCCCAGGCACCAGAGCAGCAGGCGGCGATCCTTGGCGTCGAGCGAGGCGAGAAATTTCATTGCGCCGCGCCTCCAGAAGTCCCGCTGCCTGAGAACTCGCTTCCTGCGATAAGGGCCGTAGCCAGTTGCTCGGCCTTCAGGTAGTCGCTCTGAGCGGCGGAACGGCCGCCGTACCAGATGCGCTCAAAGCTGCCGCTGAGCGTGGCGAGGCCGGCCTTGCGTGGGTCTTCCGGGGCAACCAGCGCCAGATATTCGCGGGGAGTTCGGGCGCGGTCGGCCGGCCATAGACGCCGGGATTCGAGGCGGGAGATGGAAGCCCAGTAGAGAGAGTGGATTGCCTCGCGCCATAGGCCTGCCGCAGCGGCCTGGCGCGCGTCTTCAAGCCACAATTGCCAGTCGCGGGCGGAGGCGGCTCCGGCTCCAGGGCCGGTGCTCTCCGGGATCAGCCGTATCCGCCAGCGGCGCTCAAGCTGCAGCAAGCCCCAAACCAGGCCTACGCAGACGGCCAGAATGAATCCCCAAAAGATGATGCGGCCAACCCACACCGAGCGGGGCGTGACTCTGGAGATGCTTTCAAGGATGCGGTTGAGCCAGGCTCCGAGTTTTTCCCAAAGCTTGTCGCGGACCGACGAATCCTGGAGATTGCGGAAGTCGCGGCCCGCCAGCACCTGCCTCATGGCTTCGCGTTCCTGGGTGTGCTCAGGAGCGGCGGTGACGGGGGAGTCGGTCTGGGCAAGATCGTGAGCCAGGCGGGTCTGGGCGGCTTGCAGCAGCTCTGTCGTGGTGGGCTTGGGAGGGTTGGCGGGTTCCTCGGCCGGCGAGTCGCTGTCGTCGCTGTTCGCGGGCTTGGCGACGGGTTTTGCCGCGGATTCGACTTTGTCCTTGTCCTGTGCCTGTGAGAGCAGCACTCGCAGCCAGCCATAGCGGATCAGGCGCCGCTCCGCGTTGGCGCTCTCGGCAATTGCGACGTGATCGTCCTGTCCTACTTGCGCGGAGTCACAGGTCTTGGTGTCGCGGGCCTTGGCGCAGGCTTCGACCAGCGTGGTAAGGGTGAGCAGATGGCTGCGGTAATCCTGGAGCGAAGCGTCACGCCAGTGGCCGGCGGGCTGGGCGGGCGTCTCGGCGCGGCCCGGCGTTACCGCCAGGAACGCAGCCAGGACAACGCCAGCGCTTAGAGCGAGAAACCTCAAAGCTTGCCCTCCTCGATAATGGAGGGAACGGACGCGAGGGGGCTTTCTCCGGCGGGCGGAGGCGCAGGCGCGATGAGTCCAGCAACGTCCATCATTCTCTCGATGTCATAGCCTTCTTGGCGTATGCGCTGATCATAGTAGAAGAGGGTTAGGGCGATGGGGAAGATGGGACCCGTCAGGGTGGAAACGATGGCGTCCGCCAGGGGATAAGCCAGTTGATACGGCAAATAACCGTGCCAGTTTCCCAACTCGTGGGGAAGAGCGCGCAGGAAAAAATAAACAGACCCCTCAAACAGAAGCTTCAAGCCCCAGCCCACGAGTAATATCAGGAACCAAGTGAGCATGAGTCGAAATCTGGTTCCCTTGGTAAGCTTCCATGATCTCTTAAGTGCGGCGAAGCATGAAGCGTCTTCAAGTGCTGAAGCTTGAAAGGTAAACGCAAAGCACGATCCAATCCAGAGAACATAGCCCGCAAGAATCCCCGTCATCGAGAGGGCAAGGAGCGCGGCAACTGCATAGCCTCCGGTTCTAGGCCCATTTCGGTGAACGATCTCCCCGATTCCGATTGCGGAACCGCTAAAGAGAATGGCGGGCAAAGGAAGAATAATCGCCAACTGAGCCAGGTCCAGGACAAGGAACTTCCTCAAGCGATTCCGCAACGCGGCAATCGCGCCATGAATGGAAGCATTCTTACCTTCCACGACCTGGATCGTTGCGTCGATAAATGCCGGGCGGACCAGATATTGAAAGAACCCTGCCAGATGGCAGAAGACGGCTGTGGTTATAACCCCTGTGAGGGTCATGTAAAAGATCAGAATCCGAGCGTGAGTCTGATGACTATGCACCCATATCCTGTCAACATCGTCCACACACATCAAGGCCAGCGCAGGTAACGCCGCGATGCCGACAAACACAAGAAACCTCGACCGGTAAATCTGAAATGTCCGGTCGAGGATCTCGCCCAGGTTCATGGGCCGCAAAGGGTCCGTCACACGGCTTCTCCGGGTTGCGGCGTTGGGAGCGTTGCGGGCATCGCGAGCAATTGCCCGTCTTTGCGCAGGCGCTGGTCGTGGTAAAGCACGGCGAGAGTGGTGGAATAGGCCGCGTAGGCAAACATTGTGCAAGCGACTAGCACCAGTAGATAGCCAAGCGCGGCCAGGCCGATCAGGATGAAGAATGCCGGCGAACCCTGGGTTACATGCGCCAGCATGGCCACGCCAGCACCGATTGCGGCCAACAATACAAAGATCAGAATGAACAGGAGGTTGACAGCGTACATGACGGCGTAGACCACCAATAGAACCAGGAAGATTCTTCCCTTTGCCTTCTTGGTGAGTTTTGCGCTGCGCTGGAGAGCGGCCCATGCGGTGAGTCCCTCCTCGACGGAAGCTGGGAAGGCCACGGCGAAGCGCAGCATGAGCAAGATGCAATAGACAATCATGCCCACGTACAGCAACACCGCGAGAGGGATGAGAAAGAACATGGCGGTCGGGTCTGTGCCCAGGTTCGCCTGGTTGTGGAGCAACAGGGTTCCCAAGCCGATCAGCACCACGATTACCACGAGGGGGACAATCACGAACAGGGCGGGAAGGATCATCAGCCAGAGATAGCGCCAAAAGTGACGCCGGGCCAAGCTGTATGCTGCACCAAAAGTGACTCTGACGCCCTGATTGGCTTGCGTGGCGGCGTAACTTGCCGCAGGCATGTAGAGCGCAAAGACCGCGAAAAGGATTGGGTAGGCCAAGAAGCCCAAGCAAACAAGCAACGCGGTTTGATAAGTGGGAAACGTTGACGGGGGCGCGGCATCGTGAAGGATTTGCGGACCGACCATGACGAGCACGCAACCCATGATGGCCGCGAAGAGGAGAAAAATTGCCGCGGAGGGAACGGAGGCAATGCCGAGAAACAGTTTGCAGTTTGCGCGGGCGAGCCTGTAAGTGCGGTCAAGAATCTGGCCAAAGGTCAATGGACCGGGGGGCGGGCTGGGCGGCGTCGATCCAACGGGAGCGGAATAAGGGACTTCGTTCATTCGGATTCTCCTTCTACGGGTGGTGGGGTTTCAGTGGATGGCTGGACCTTTCGGGATTGCGGAGGTTCGGGCTCGGGCGGCTTCAGAGTACCCGGCGCCAGCGCAACCATCCCGGCGCGCTGCATCATCCACTCGATGTCGAAGCCTTCCTGGCGAATGCGCTGGTCGTAATAGAAGAGGGTGAGCGCGATGCCATAGATTGGCCTGGTGAGCGCCTGAATGGCAAAGGCAGCGCCGTAGATGACGAAGAGCATTACGACTCCGGCGGTTGCCGCGTGCTTTGGGTCGTTTGCTCCGGGAAGATAGGCCATGACAATGCTCATTGGCACGGTGATCCCCATCGAGAGCAGCCAATTCAACACCGCTCCCAAAAGATAAAGCAGAAAGATGCGGCCTTTGGTCCCAGTGGTGAGCGTGGCACTGCGCTTGAGCGCGGCCCCGGCGCCAATCTGCTCGATGACGCAAGCGGGAAAGGCCAATGAGAGCCGAAGCATCATCCAGAAAAAGTAGGCAATCAGAGCGGCAACGGCCAGAAATGCCGCCAGGCCGATGAGTGCGCCGCCGCCCGCGCCGGAGAGGTGAGCCAGGGTAGCCAGACCGGCGGTGATGGCCACCAGCGCAATCCATACGGCAAGCGGCGCGACCCAGATGATGAGACCCTCAAGAACCAGGAGCCAGGTGTAACGCCAGCCTTGGCGCCAGACGGATTTGTAGGCTTCACGGATGGTGGTCTTTTCGCCTAGATAGGCGCGGGAGACGGCGAGGTTCATGGCCGCGGCGGCCAGCGCCGCTGCCACAAGCAGGACAGGCGCCGCCAAGAGGCCGATGGCGGCGAACAGGACAATCGCCAGCACTCCGCCCACCGCTGGAGCCGCGGCGCCGGCCCCGATGGAGCCCAACCACGCAAGAAACAGAACGATGCCGCTGGCGGGAACCACAACCAACGCGGTTGGAACGATAGAAATACCGAGAAATAAGAGGAAGCGGGAGCGGTAGAGCTGGGCTGTCCTGTCCAGAATCTCGCCCAAAGTGGACGGGGCTAGCCTCGATGGGCCCAAGCTTGGCGAGTCCAGGTTCGACGGATGCAGGGGCTCATTCATGCGCGGTCCCTGGGTTCTGAGGAGCGGAGGGCTGCGTTGGTTCAGCGGGCGGAGCGGGCTCAATGTTTGCGACTGGGGCGGCTTGTTCAACCGGTGCAGTCTGCGGCGCGGCAGACTCAGGTGCAGGCGCGGGCACCGTGAGGCCGGCGGCCTGCATCATCCACTCGATGTCGAATCCTTCCTTGCGCACACGCTGGTCGTAATAGAAGAGGGTAAGTCCGGTGGCATACATGGGACCAATAAAGCTGTTGGTCAGGAACCCGACAATCTGCTGCGCCGCTTGAGCCCACGCCGGCAACACCATCTTATGTTTGAACGCCATGGCGATAAAGAAGCTCTGGGTAACAAGCACCAGCCCGATTTGAATTACGGCGATCAGCAGCCCCAGGAGCAAGATGCGCCCTCGCGCCCCTCGGCTCAATTCGACGCTGCGGCGGAGAGCTGGGCGCGCCTTCAGGTCTTCCACAACCGAGGCCGGAATGGCCAGGGAATAGCGCAGAGCCATCCAGATGGCATAGACGATAGCCGGGAAGGAGAGCAAGAGAATCAAGATAGAGGCAATTCCGACGATGGCTCCGGCATACGGATCGGCCGCGGCGCCGGAGTGGGCAGATGCGCCCTTGAGTCCCACAAATGAAAAGATAAGCACGAAGAATGCGCCGTAGATGAGCACAAACGGAAGGTAGATAAAAAAGGTAGCGATGGTCATGATCCACAGGTAGCGCCCCAGGCGTGGCAGGATGCTCAAATAAGCGCCGCGAATGGTGGCCGGCTGGCCCAGATTGACCCAGGCCACCGCACGGTTGTTCGCCGCCATGGCAGCGCCCGAAAAGATGAACACCAGAGGGAGGATGAGGACTACGAAAGCCAGGGAGGCAAGCTGCACGTAACGGGTCATTTGCAGCACGCGCAGCAGCTCCGCTATTCCGATCTGGAGCAGATTCAGCACCAGCATGGCTCCGGCATATACGGCAGCGATTCCCGCAAACAGGACGAAGTTCTCGCGGTAAAGCTGGGCGGTGCGGTCCAGGATTTCGCCAAGCGAGAGAGGACGAAGGTTGGATTCCATTCTGGGTTCCTCAGAAACGCGTGATGAACGCTTGGCGGGATACTAGCACAGGTGAAATCGCTGCCGCGCGCGCAGGTCACTCAAGGGGCAATTCCAGGAAGAAACAAGATTCCGATTGTGCTGCAAGTTCAACAATCTAACCGGAAAAAGCGTATTCGGGCAAAAAGCGGCGAGTTAGGCCCCGCTGAAGCGGGGATGGCAAGTTGGCAAGTTAGCGGCGGCATCGATAGACGCAGTTTTCATCGCTCCGTGGGTCGGCGACGCCGGTGGGGGACTAATTTGCAAACAAGTAACTGGCGGCACAGGCTTGAGATACACTGGTGTCCCGCATGATGGACGGCTTTCGAATCTCGGTTAACGATCTCGCCAAGGCATGCTCCCACTCTGCCGATGCGGCGGAATGGCAGGAGTTCGTGCGCCGCTGCGCACCGCCGGCCCTGCTGGTGGCGCTGCGCGTTTCACGGCTGTGGCTGAGCGGCCCATCTCCAGCAATCTGCCGCATCCGGCTAGCGTCAGAAGCGGCTTCAGGAAAGGAATGTTGCACCCAGCCCCGTTCAATAGAGTGCAGATATGAGCGATGATTTGAACCCGGAACGCCCCAAGGACGTCCAGGACGATGCCCCGGCCAAGGCATTGGAGGAGCTGATTGCGCTGCGCACGCTCTCCGGGGATGCCTCGCCCGAAGAAGCCGCTGTAGTTGAGAGTCTGGCTTCCGCATCCCGCGATCGGCATAGCAGACTGGCCGTTGAGCTGGCCCGCACTCCCTATCGTAGGCTCGACCGAGCGGGGAGCCCTGACGCGGAGATGAAGCGGGCGCGGCGCCTCTATCTGTGGGCGGGAGCCGGCCTGGCGGCATCGCTGATTCTCGCGGTTGCGCTCATCGGCTGGTGGCGGCTGGCCCATACCCCCGAGCGGCTGCTGGCCGAGGCCTACACTCATTCCCGCATCTTCGAGTTGCGCATGCCCGGTGCGGGTTTTGCTGGAGTCACTCCGCGGACGCATCTTCGCGGCAGCGGAACAGGACGTGAATCGGCCCTGCTGTTGGATGCGCGCTCGAGCATTGAAAGGCATCTGGAAGATGCGCCCGAGGACGCGCACTGGCTGCAACTCGAAGCCCGCGCCGACGTGCTCGAAGAGAAATTCGATCCGGCCATCGACATTCTTGACCGCCTGCTCGCCGCGGGACCGGTCACATCGAGCTTGCTGGTGGACGATGGGGCCGCTTATTTCCAGCGCGGCGCCGCTGCCGGCAGCGAAAACGATCGCGACACCGCGCTCGACTACCTGCGCCGCGCCGACGAACTGGCTCCGGGCGACACCCTGGTCCTGTTCAATGAAGCCGTGGTGATGGAGGATCGCGGCCAGTTGATGAACGCTGTCGAGACCTGGAACCGCTACCTCCAATTCGAGCGCGATTCCCGTTGGCTGGCAGAAGGCCGCCGCCGCCTGCAGTCTCTGGAAGAAAAGCTGAAACAGATGAAGACGCATCAGAGCGGGATGGAGCAGCACCTGGCCACGCCCGCGGCAATGCGCGCCCTGGCCAAGGGACTCAGCGTGCCCGAGGCTCTGACTGCGGCCCGCCTTTCCCTCACCCCCGATCCCCGCTATCGTCACCCCTAATACTGGGCGGCGGGGTACGCCTCTGGCTGGGGAAGATCCAACTTGAGCCGGGTGTTCCACGACGGACGATAGCCCCGCCTATTCCGACCTGTTCCCCGATCCGCGGGTCTGCGTTCCAGACTTAGCTTCTTTCGCGGTCGCGCCCGTCCGGCTCCGCTATTCCAGATTTTGAATCTGGGTGTCATCGGGAAGCTTCACCACGAACTGGTCGTCCGTCAGTGGTAGATTCTCCTTCACGCTCTCGACCCTGAGAACGATCTGGGACTCCTCAAGCGGGCGCTTGATCGTCACCAGGGAAGGATACTTGATTGAGTCGAAATCCTGGTAGTTCGTATAGTTCACCTGGGTCTCAAGGTTACCGTTGCTGTCATACATATCTTGTTGGTAAGGAAGGAGACTATCACGACTGAAGGTGATCACGCGCACTGGCGTCAACTCCTTGCTCCCCGGCTTGCTCCGCATAATGCTCAGCACATACTCCGGCACGAAATAGAGGTGTTTCTTGGCTGTGTCCTCGACTGTTTCCGAGTCCGCGGTCACCGCGTACAGGTCGTCCGGCTCCAGCCCCCGCACCACCATCGCGTCGAAAAAGAATCCCGGCCGCATGTTTTCCAACGCGTTAGCCGATTTTCTCTTCAATGAGTTGGAGCCTCTCATGGCCTTTTTCAGGGTTGGAATGGACAGAGTGAAGTTCTTGCCGTCGCTGGCCATGTCGAACGCTCTGACGCCGTAAAGCTGTCCCAGAACCCGCAGCATTCCGGGCTTGCGCAACAGGATGTGTCCGCGAAGCGTGGGATAATCTTTTGCCAGGCCTTCCTTGGTCTTGATCACACTGGCCTGAATCTCGACGGTCGCAGTGAGGGTATCGAGTGCCTCCCAGCGTTGATTGAGCCGGGTAACCAGCTCCTCCGGCGTGGCTGTTTGAGTGACCAATGGCGCCTGGGGCACCGGCAGCTTGCGAGTGGTAGGGAAAAGCGAGCAACCAGTGAGCAGGAGCGGAAGAGCCAACGCTCCGGCTGCGGCGTATCGAAGGCGGGCATTCATCGGCCACCTGCCTTCTTCACGGCGTGTCGGTAGCCGGCTACGTTGCGGTCCTGCTCATCCAGGGTGCGCGAAAACAGCGACAGTCCCTGGGGATTGGCTCCGGCAGCCACAAAATACAGATAGTCCGTCTTCGCGGGTTCCATGGCCGCCCGCAGCGATTTCGCGCCCGGATTCGCAATCGGGCCAGGCGGCAGGCCGGTGTGCAAATAGGTGTTGTAGGGAGTATTGAGGCTCAAATCGCTCTGGTGGATCGCGCCGCGCCACCGGCCCTCAAGCTCCAGCCCGTAGATCACGGCGGGGTCGGTCATCAGCGGCATGTTCTTGGCCAGGCGGTTGGCAAACACGCTGGCCACCAGCGGGCGTTCGGCATCCACTGCCGTCTCCCGTTCCACCAGCGAAGCCATGGTCACCACTGCGTGCATGTTTCCTTTCAATCCAAGCTGCTCGGCCACCGCCCTGAAGCGCCGGACCATGATTGCGGCGATCTGCGCCGGAGTTGCCTTGCGGGCAAAACGATACGTGTCTGGAAACAGGTAACCCTCGAGGCTCTTTGCGCCTGGATCCAGATCGGCCACCAGCCCCGTCTGGTTCACAGCAGCGTCCAGGAAATCCTGCGGCGCGCCTAGCCCTGCCTGCTGCAACCGGGCGGCGATTTCAAAGATGCTAGCACCCTCCGGAACGGTTACCGTCCTGGTAAAAACATCCCCGCGCGCAATCCGCGCATAGACATCGGTCATCGGGGCCGGATGATCGAACCGGTACTCGCCAGCTCTGAGCGTTCCCCACTTCAACCAGCGCAGCAGATCGAAGGCAAACCGATTGCGCACTACTCCTGCCGCTTCCAGTTGCTGGCCGATCCGCGCCGTAGAGGAACCGGGCGCAAGTTCAACAAACGTCTCGCTTTGCGGCCCAAACGGCGTTAAGACCAGCCAAGCCGCCGCGCCAACCGCAAGAAGCGCCACAAAAAGAATTGCCAGCAAGAATCCTGCTGCGCCAGAACTCTTCTTTTTCCTGCTCCTCCGTTTGCGGCCTGCCATTCAGTTGCGATCAACCCTTCATTGAATACAGACGAGAGAAATCCCCTTGAGGATTCCCTAACTTTGATTGTATCGGGCAGGAATCGCCGGGGCTGGGCATTTCTTTCCGGGGCGAGGAGCCTTAAACTGGAAGCCAGGAGCTGAAAACTGGAAACTCATCCGCGCTATCTCGGTCTCGACGTCGGCAATCGCCGCATCGGAGTGGCTGTGTCGGATGCGCTGGGGTTGACGGCGCAGCCGGTGCTGACGCTGGAGCGGCGTCACAACCGCCGGGAGGACCTGCGCTCGCTGGCGCGTCTTTGCAGGCGATTTGGAGTGGTGGGCATTGTGGTGGGCAATCCGGTGCATCTCTCCGGCGAAATGAGCCCTCAGGCCGCCAGGACGCAGGCTTTTGCCGCCGAGCTGGGCAAACTGACGGGTCTGCCCATTCACCTGTGTGATGAGCGCCTGACCACGCGCGAGGCTCACCAGATTCTTTATGAGGCAGGGCACGCCCGCCAGGAACACCGGCGGGTGGTGGATCAGGTTGCGGCTACGCTGATTTTGCAGGCGTTTCTGGAGCAGGGGTCAGGGGTCAGTGATCAGGGGTCAGAGGTCAGAGATCAGGGATCGGAGAATCGATGAATCAAACTGTCTGGTTCCGAGCAGCGGACAGAGATTAGGGAGGGGACTTAACAAACGAGCCTCTTGCAACATTCCATTGAGACTGCAAAAAGCGTCAGGGCACGACTTCAGTCGTGCCGGAAGAGCAACAAAATCATGTTGGGCTTTAGCCCCTGCGGTTTTGTTTTCAGTAATTTGCAATTCCGCAGCGGCTAAAGCCGGAATCTAAATTGGCCATTTGCGGCACGACTGAAGTCGTGCCCTGACACAATCGATAGCCTGAAGGTAATTTTGCAAGAGGCTCAAACAATCTGGTTCCTTTATTCTCTCCCTGTTGCTCTGCGGCAAGAGCCGCGCCCTGAACCCCTGATCCCCGATCTCTGACCCCTGTTCCCATCCCCCGCGTATAATAAGGAGTCAAGTTCTTCTATCTCTCGCGGACGGAACAACCCCGCTCCCCGCAACGGACCCTGGATGCCCGAGCACATCAAAAAGCAGCTTCTCGCAGAGATCGGTATTCTTGAGCACGAGTTGGCCCATGAGCTTCCCGCCGAAATCAAGAAGGCGGTGGCCATGGGAGATTTGTCTGAGAACGCTGAGTATCACATGGCGAAGCAGCGCCAGTCCTTTGTCAATGCACGCCTGGGCCAATTGAAGCGGCGCATGGCGGAACTCTCCCTTGTCAACCTGACCAACATACCCAGGGACAGGGCCGGCTTCGGCTCCACGGTTGTGGTTTTTGACTCGACAAAGGATGAAGAGATTGTCTATCGCCTTGTAACCAGCGAGGAGTCCGACGTCTCGAAGGGCCTGATCTCGACGACTTCGCCGATAGGCCGGGGTTTGGTTGGCAAAAGGGTGGGCGACATTGCAACCATCGTTACCCCCAACGGCAAGCGCGAGCTTGAGGTTCTGAAACTGACCACGATTCACGATGAAGCGGGCGAAGGCGAGCAGGAAGCCGGAATCGCCGACGGCTTGGATAAGTAAGGAAGATTGGAATGACCTGGACCAGCGCTTTTGGCCGCGGTTGCGGCTGGCTTCTCGATCGCATAGTGTACGGCCTGGCGCTAACCCGCATCTCCCCCAACGTGCTCACGTTCATCGGCCTGGTGATCAACATTATTGCCGCGGTTCTGTTTGGCCACGCCAACGCCAGCAACGCCGGCCGCATGTTCTTCTATGCGGGCCTGGTGATCTTCGGCGCCGGAATCTTCGACATGGTGGACGGCCGCGTGGCGCGGCGCAACAACCAGGTGACGGTCTTCGGATCGTTTTTCGATTCGGTGATCGACCGCTATTCCGATGTGGTGTTGTTTTTCGGGCTGCTGGTCTACTACGGCCGGATTAATAGATTCAGATATGTGGTGCTGGTGGCGTTCGTGATGGTGACGTCGCTGATGGTCAGCTACACGCGCGCCCGCGCTGAAGCGCTAATCGGCCAGTGCAAGGTGGGGTTCATGGAGCGGCCGGAGCGGATCGTGCTCATCCTGCTGGGCGCCCTGTTCAACCATTGGGGCGTAATGGCTCCGGTGCTGTGGGTGCTGGCTGCGCTTTCCACCATCACGGTGGTGCACCGCGTTACGTATACCTACTCGAAGACCAAGCATCTGGCGCCGATAAGTTGAGGCGGAAATCTCCTGCATTCCCATGCGGTTGAGGTAAAGTGATACCGTACTGGCATTTCCTGAACAGGAGGAGGCGTAGCCATGGCCCACCAACCGTTTTTGAAGTCCATCCGCCCGGTCAACCTGCTCTCCTTCGGGCCGAAGACGGAAGAGATTGAGCTTCGGCCGCTGAATATCTTGATAGGGGCGAATGGATGTGGAAAATCAAACCTGATTGAGATTCTTCGGCTTCTGTATTTCCTTCCTGAGAAGGAGCCGTTTGTTACGGTTCTCGAAACCGGTGGCGTTGATGAGTGGATATGGAAGGGTGAAAAGGGCACAGCCACGCGCTCTTCGATTTCCACTAAAATCTCCTTAACATCTTTGCCTGATCGAAATATCGGCGGGAATTCGCGAGTTTACGAGCACAAGATATCTCTCGCAAAGGTACATTCGTCTTTTTATGTAGCCGAGGAGCTTGTCCGGCGTGCTGATATTCCAGAGTCGAATCGGGACCTCTACACTTCGTTTGAGAGCAGCGGAACGACTGGTGAGTTAAAGCTTCGCGGCGGTCTTCCCAACCACGGCACAAGTCCCTTTGCCTTAAATCCAGAGCGGTCCGTGCTTTCTCAGCTAACTTCTAGCAGTATTCAAGAAGCGCAAGTGGGCCTTTATCTTCACGAACTTATCGAAACAGGCGAGTTCTTAGACAGTTTGGACTTTCATCAGGATTGGGAGTTTGGCGCAGACCTAACGCCCCGGGATCCAATTCCTGTAGGCCAGCCTGTAGAGCGGCTTGAAGAAAATGCGCGAAATCTTGCCCAGATGCTTGCGAACTACAAGGACTATCATCGTCAGGTCTTCGACCAGATCAATGAGCAGATGAGGACGTTCTATGGGCCGCTGAAGAGCGTTGATGTGCGGCTTATTGGAACTCATCTTCAGGTTGTTATTCATGAAGATGGCGGGTTCTCAATTCCAGCGTATAGGCTCTCCGACGGCACCCTCCGTTGGCTTGCTTTGCTCACGATTCTCCTTAACCCGTCCCCAGCACCTGTCACCTGCATCGAAGAGCCTGAACTAGGCTTGCACCCCGACATCATTCCCACGCTTTCCGACCTCTTGCGCGATGCGTCTACCCGAACGCAACTGATTTTGACCACGCATTCACGGACTTTGGTTGAGTGTTTCTCCGATGATCCAGAGAGCATATGTGTTTGTGAGAAGTATGACGGAGCTACGGAGATTAAACGGCTCGAAGCCGATCGCATGAAGGTCTGGCTTGAGAAGTATTCGCTGGGCCAGCTTTGGTCAAGTGGCGAGATCGGGGGAAATCGCTGGTGAGCGCAACCATCTTTTTCGAGGGCGGCGGAGAGAAAGGAGCCACACAGTCGAAACTCAGGGAGGGTTTATCGAAATACTGCGCGAAGCTCAGGCCATCAAGCAGCCGCTTGAGGATCGTCGCAGGCGGAGGCCGTGAGCAGACCTTTGACAAGTTCAGAAGAGCTGCCGAGGGTGGCCATGATGGCGAGCTCGCCGTGCTTCTGGTCGATTCCGAAGGTCCGGTAACCGCCAATACTCCCGCCGAACATCTGCGCCTAAACGGTGGATGGGACTTTACAGCGCTGCTGAACAACCGGGTCTTCCTTATGGTCCAAACCATGGAAGCGCGGTTTCTGGCCGATCGCGATGCGCTGTCCGCGTTTTACGATGGCGGCTTCCTGCCAAATGCCCTTCCGGGAAGCGTCACGAACGTCGAGATCGTGCGCAAAGAGGACATTGAACCGGCCTTGAAGAACGCGACAAGAAAAACAAAGACCAAAGGCGAATATCACAAAATAGACCACGGGTCTGCCCTGCTGGCTCTCATTGACCCGCTGAAAGTCGGAGCAGCTTCGCCCCACGCCGCCAGCTTCAATCAGTTTCTTCGCGGGCTGTAGTTTTCATTACCCTTTAGCAGTTCACCATCACGGCTGAGCAGCCTTCCCTTGTGGGCTTCCATTGGACCAGGAAGGTGGTCAGGGCCGTGGACTCCAGATTGCGCATGGATTCGAACTCACCGCTTTTCTGGCTGTAAAGCAGCGTGCCCTTCTCGCTCAGGACGGCCAGGGCGGGTACGCCGCGTTTCAGAGGAATCTGATAGGTTTCGGCGATGTCGGTGTTGGCGTCCATGTGGCCGATGTTGATGTGGACGAGGACGAAGTTGGCTTCAAGGATAGGCCTGTTCCTGGGGTCATGGAAGTAGAGGTCCAGCACCTGGCAGTCGCCGCACCAGTTGCCGCCAAAGTCGAGCAGAATGCGCTTGTGGGTCTGCGCGGCGGTTTTAAGGGCGGCGGCCAGGTCGGCCTTGGCCTGCGCGGGATCGGGATAAATGTCGCGGCCGGCGGGGCGGGCGGTGCCGGCGGCAACGGTCAGCAAAGCGGCAAGGGCCAGGAGCTTGATTGTCTTCAAGGGGGAACCTCCACAACTGTTCACTGCTTTCAGTCTGCCACAATCGTGGGACGCAGCGCTATTTTCATGCTCCACTGCGGGAGCCTGTGGATGTACTCTGAAGGGTGGCAAGCGACCTGCGCAAACGACTGGAATCGGCGGCCTACCCTGATCTGGGGGCGATGATGGAGGGCTATGCGCGCGCGGCGGCGGATCTGGCCAAGGGCGAGTTCAAGCAGAAGCTGGACTTTACCTCTGAATCGATCGACGGGCTGGACGAGATTCTGGTTCGGGTGGGCGAAAGCCCGGAGCTCGACTTGGACTTCGAGGTGCGGCTCTGGGGCAGCTACCTGGGCGAGGTGCTGCGGCGGCGTTATGCCGGCGGCTGGGAGATGACGCAATATCCTGGCGGCGCGGTGGCGGTGCCCGCCGTGGAGGTGCGCGGCTCGCGGCTGTTTCCGCTGCTCAAGGTCTACCGCCGTCTGACCGTGGGCGAAGAGGAAGACCTGGGCGCCTTCTTCACCATGGTGACGGAGCGGCTGGGCAAGCCGGCGCAGGTGAATTGACAGGGAACAGTGGTCAGTGGTCAGTGGTCAGTAAAAAGCCCGACCAATTGCCACTGTTCCGTGCTCACTGAACGCGCCTCGTGCGCGAGCATACGGCTTTGTGCGACAATAACAACGAATCGAGTGCGCCATCACATCGCGGCGTGCGGAGGATGAAATTATGGGCGATCTACTTCAGCCATGGCACCTGGTGGTGCTGGGCGTAGTTGCATTTCTTCTGTTCGGCGCCAAGCGGCTGCCGGAGTTGGGTAAAGGATTGGGCGAGGGTTTGAAGGGGTTCAAAGAAGGCATCAAGGGCGTCACCGATCCGACACCAGCACCGCCCGTCGTGCAACAGCAGAATGTGGCTCCCGCCCCGCCGGTCTCGGCGCCAGTCGAGCCCCAGATTATACGCAAGGACTGATGACGAGGCTCCGGGCGGGTCCAATCGCCTGCCCTTCGACCATTCTGGAGCTGCGACCATTGCTTGCAGAGAAGCAAAAAGGCCTGTGCCGATGCACAGGCCTTTTTTGCGTCCGCGGTCGGCTTGCGGGGATGTTCTTTTGAGCCAGAGGAATGTTTCTGGAAGAAACAAGATTCCAATTCTGCTGCAAGTTGAGCAATCCAAACGGAAACAGCGTGTTCGGTCAAACGCAGCGAGCTAGCCCAACTTCCCCAGCTTGTGGCTTGTACAAAACACTGAGGTCTAGTGCGGGTGCGAATGCGGGGCGCTTTTCAGGCTTGCGCCGGAGTTGGTCAGGACAAGTTTCCCCAGCTCGACTCCGCGCAAAGCCAACATGCCGTCGGCCACCGCCTGCAGGTCTTTGCTCCGGCCCTTCATGATGATGACTTCCAGGCAGTAATTGTGATCGAGATGAACATGGGTGGCCGCAAGGATCATTGCGCCCGCGGTGTGTTGCACCTCAGTCAGTTTTTGCGCCAGATTGGGAACGTGATGGTCGTACACAAGGGTCAACGTGCCTACCACTTGCTTGTTCGATTCAACGATTTCGGATAGAAGCGCCTCGCGGATCAGATCGCGGAACGCCTCAGAGCGGTTCGCGTAACCGCGCTTGGCAATGAGCCGATCGAACTCCTTCAAAAGGTCGTCTTCGAGCGAAACGCCCGTTCTGCTCAACTGGGTCATCGTACTTCTCCATCCCGATTGTAGTCCGGAACGGAAGCCCTACCCAGGCTGCAGACCAAAAGCCGGCGCGGATGCGATGGTTGCTTTCTTGTGGAACCGGTTCCTCAGTGGCCAGCGAAATGGATGCTTTGAGCAACGGAAAGGAACAGCCCACCGGCGTCTTCCTTTTGCTGCTTGCCGATCGACGTGGCCACCAGCAGGAACGTGTGCTCTGTTCCTTGAATGTCGCCTACGCCGCCGATGTCGCAATCGATGGCGTTCCCATCAGGAGAGGAAGCGTCGAAGTGATCGTAGGTAACCTCGAGGCCATTGCCGAATATCTGAATGAGGCCGAGGACCCCGAATGGAGGCTTGCGGGTCGAATTTGATCGCGCGGCCATCTTCTGCTCATGAGCTAATACAACTTCGCTGGCGCTGGCAGCAGGCTCTGCCGGCATGACGTTGATGTAGTTTGCGCCGGACCTAAGTTGCACGCCAAGGATGCCGTTGTCGCCTTCCGATGTGGCGCTCCAACCCTTGGGAACCTGGAGCGAGAAACGGCCTGTCGGGTCTCGATACAAGGTGCCGGACACCGGTGTTGAAGCCGCTGTGTCTGGCTTTGCTTCCTGCCCCAGCAGAATGCCCATCCGCCTCGAGCAGCCCTCCTGAGTGAAGGATCCAACCGCGCAGGCTTTCTTGAGTTCAGTCATAGCCAGAGATTCGGCGGTGCTGGGTCCGGCACCAGGGGCCGCTTCGCCAACCACGCGCAAACTGTTGCGGATGCCATCCAGCACGGGCAGGTTGGCATAGTATTCCGCCAGCGGGGCGATCATGGTGAACCCAACGATATAGGTATTTGCAGTGAGCGCCGCGGCGGTTTCAGCCACAGCGGGAGATTTTGGGTCGCTGCACGTAAAGATTGAGAGCACGCCCGGCGCACCCGCAAGTGTGGTCGCACCGCTCTGACGTTCGCGGAAGGTAGGGCACTGGCCCTGAAAATCCTTTTCCGTGGTCTCAACGAATTGCTTCCCTGTCATGGCGTTGCTCTTGTGCTGCTGGATGACAGTAACGATTGCCTGCACGGCGCCTTTGCGGATTGTGACCTGATCGACGACGCCATCCGGAGTGAGCTGCCAGCCGGCGGGAACCTGGACATCGAATCGGCCCTTCGGGTCGTGGTAGGTCGTCTGGGCTAAGGCGGCCAAGGACAGCATGAGTGCGGCGAGGGTAACGACGGCGATCCTGGAGCCGCGAAACCGGTCGCTGCGATTCTGGTTAAGATGCGAAACGCGCATGGCTATCTCCTTGTGAGGAACAGACGGTTACACTCTTGTAGGCGCGGAATGCGCGCGGAATGCCTCACCTGCCGGATGCGCATCCATCAAGCCTGAGCAATACAGACCAGACAAGCGCGCCGGGCGAAAGCGATGATGGACAGAGCTTAGGCAAATTCAGCTACAACTTAGGCAAATTCAGCTACAAGAGGTTCGGCCGGGAATTCACGTCCGCTCCTGATGAAGCGATTCTGAACTACCCTGATTGTTCGATTCGCCCCGATGAAGAACGCATTTTGAAGGGTCTGCCTCCTGAGCGTGGACCCTTCGCTACGACCAAACCCCGCTGCAACAAGGAAAAGCTTTTGATCCCCGATAAAAACAATTCGACATTCGACCCTGCCGCATTTCTTGCAAGCGCTGGCCTCGGTCGAAGAATCGTGAAACTCGAGCCGCGGGAGACCTTTTTTAGCCAGGGCGATCCCACAGACTCAGTCTTCTATCTTCAAAGTGGCAGGGCAAAACTCACGGTTGTTTCGCAGTTTGGGAAAGAAGCTACCATCACGCTTCTCTCCAGCGGCGACTTTGTCGGCGAGGAGTCGCTGGCGGCGGTGGTTGGGCTGCGCCTGGCAACGGCCACGGCAGTGAATACCTGCACGGCGCTCAAGATTGCAAGAGATGAAATGATTCGCGTGATGCATGACGAGCCTGCATTCGCCGACATGTTCCTGAAGTTCCTGCTGACGCGCAGCATGAGAACCCAGGCGGATCTTGTGGATCAACTCTTCAACTCCAGCGAAAAGCGCCTGGCTCGGATTCTGCTGATCATGGCGGAATTTGGCAAGCCGGGTGAGCAGGAAACCTTCATTCCCCCCATCACGCAGGAGACGCTGGCGGACATGATCGGCACCACGCGGTCCCGCGTAAGCTTCTTTATGAACCGCTTTCGCAAGCTCGGCTTCATCAGTTACGACGGCCGCATCCAGGTGCATAAGTCGCTGCTGAATGTTGTGCTTCTCGACCAATTACCAGGGCATAACTCGCAAAAGCCTGACCTTTCCGATCTTCCGTAGGAAACCTCCGATTCAGTTCAAAGATCGCGCCGTCATTCGCTCGGGAGCTAACAGCCTGTGGTGAAAGTCGGGCGGTGGTGAAAGTCGGGTTTTGAAAGGGCACGGCTTCAGCCGTGCCGTAAATGGTTGATAAGAAAAGACGGGCTTTACAGGCTGCGGAAAAACCCATTCCGGGGCGCAGGAAGCGTCAGGGCACGACCGGGGTACCCAGGGACACCCCTGGGTCGCGTGCCGTAAGTGCCGCAGAATCAATACGGGCTTCAGCCCCTGCGGTATGCTTTTCGGGCGGTCGGCCAGGGATTTATCCCCGGCAAAGGAAGTTTCGCAAGTATTTGCAGTTAATTAAGTGCCCGCGGCGCATAATGTCAATAGAGTTCGGCGTCGATAACCCGATAGCGGGGCGGAAGCTCTACAAGCGGAAGAATATGGCCGGAAGCACAGGGCATTGTCTGCCTGAACGTGGCAAGAAGAAGTGTCCCACGCACCCCCGAAAAGCGGCCTAACTCCTTTAATGTCTAGATTCTGCGAATAACTCCTGTGAAATCAAGAATTTGCAGCGATACCCCTGTCCTAACTCATTGGAAACAAGGAATTTATTTTCAGAGACGGGGTGGGGAGGGTACTCATGCGTTAACAGGGCCACTGCCCCCACTTTGCTTGGCCCTCCCTGGCGATGCCGGCCCTCTGTTTCCCCGCGGGCGAGGCCCCTCCAGTTCGTAGACATGTTCTTCGAGATTGGCGACCTGTGGCCGGGCGAAGGACTCATTTTGCCGTAGAGCTTTGACCGGCGGATTGGAACTCAGTTCCCCAGCGAGCAAAAATTGCTAGCCCAGGGAGCCTCTTGCAGAATTCCATTGAGACTGCAAAAAGCGTCAGGGCACGACTTCAGTCGTGCCGGAAGAGCAACAAAATCATGTTGGGCTTTAGCCCCTGCGGTTTTGTTTTCAGTAATTTGCAATTCCGCAGCGGCTAAAGCCGGAATCTAAATTGGCCATTTGCGGCACGACTGAAGTCGTGCCCTGACACAATCGATAGCCTGAAGGCAATTTTGCAAGAGGCTCCAGGGACCGCGAGTTGCTTGGGGCTGGCTCGTTAAGCTGGGCCAGCCCGCCCATGGACAGGGGAATTACATCCCGCCACGGCTGGCTGGGGGAACGATTCCGTTCATCCGCAGGTAGACCACCATCTGACCGTAGTGGTCCATGAAGTGCGCAATGCCAAAGGCCGCCTGTCCGGCTCGGGTGCCGTTCGCGGTGTTCACAAAGGCGTTCTCCAAAGTGATGGAGTCGACATAGGCATGAGCCTGGACAAAGGAGTCCTTCAGCGCTTTCACAATCTCGGCTTTAGTGGTGAGCTTTTCAATCGAATCGGTCTTGGCCTTGTCGTCAGCCTCGGTGAAGTTCGGGGCGGCGAAGAAGTAGTAGTTGGACTCCGCAACATGCTTGACTTGCTGTCCAAAGGTGCGCACACCCTTGAACTCTCCCGCCGTGGGCGCAAAGTTGTATTTGTCCTCAGGCATGGCCTCGGCGGCGCTCAAAAACTCCTTCTCCCAGCCGCTCAGCAGCTTTCCGTAGACTTGAGCGGGGGGAATTGCGGCGCCGACGGCAGGCTTGGCGGGCGCGGCGGGCTGGGCAAAAGCGAGGGTGGATGCGGCGGCCAGCAGGCAACAGGCAAGGATGCGGCCTACGATTTGGGTGCGTGTGTGCATGAAATCTCTCCTCCGGCGGCTTCTGCCGCATGACTGGAAATCTACCAGACCAGCGTTGAATCGGGACAGCACGGGGGCGTGAATGCTTCATTCACAGCGACGAACCGCGCGAAAAATCCTGATTACCTTTACAATCTATAAAGGGAGACTGCCACGATGCGAAGAGTCTATATGGATGCAAATGCCACCACCCCTCTGCTGCCCGAGGTGATGGAGGCCATGCGCCCGTATTGGATGGAGCACTTTGGCAACGCCTCCTCGATCCACCTGCACGGGCAGCAGGCGCACACCGCCGTGAACCGGGCCCGCGAAACCATGGCTGAGTTCTTCAACTGCCACGAGGCCGAAGTGGTATTCAATTCTGGAGGCACCGAGGGCGACAATACGGCGATCTTCGGCCTGCTGCACCCCGGCGACCACTTCATCACCACCTCGATCGAGCACTCGGCGATTCTGGAGGCGGCCAAGCGGCTCGCCCACAAAGGCATTGAGACCACCTTTGTCGCGCCCGAGCCGAGCGGCCTGATCAATCCGATGGATATTCGCCGCGCCATCCGCCCTGAAACCCGGCTGATCAGCGTAATGCTGGCGAACAACGAGACGGGCGTGCTGCAACCCGTGGAGGCCATTGGCAAGATTGCCGCTGAAACCGGGATCTTCTTCCATATCGACGCTGTGCAGGGCGCGGGCAAGGTCGAGCTCGATATGCGCCGCTTCGGCTGCCACCTGCTCTCCATCAGCGCGCACAAAATGCATGGCCCCAAGGGCGTCGGCGCCATGTTTGTGCGCCGTGGCACTCCGGTGGAGCCGCTGCTGGTGGGCGGCAGCCATGAGCGCCGCCAACGCGCGGGCACTGAGAACGTACCCGGAATCGTGGGCCTGGCCAAGGCTGCGGAACTGGCCATGCACAGCCTTGCGGATGGAACCCCCGGAGGCGGAACGATACTCCGGCTGGCCAGGATGCGCGACTGGCTGGAAGAGGGGATTCTGCAGATCCCCGGCACCGGGGTCAACGGCGCAAAAGATGGCGACCAGGCCGTTCCCCGCGTGGCCAACACCACCAACATTTGGTTCGATCAGTTGGAGGGCGAGGCGCTGGTGATCGCGCTGGACCTGAAGGGCGTTTCCGTCTCCGGCGGGTCGGCCTGCCACTCCGGAGCCACTGAGCCCAGCCATGTATTGATGGCCATGGGCCTGGACAAGGTCAGGGCTCGCGCCAGCCTCCGCTTCAGCCTGCTGAAGACCGCAACCGGAGCCGACATCGATTATGTTTTGCAGGTTGTTCCGCAAGCGGTCGAACATCTGCGCGCACTTGCACCGGTGGCCGCCGGAACGCTCGGCTAGAACAGTTTCTTCCCCATGACTGAGAGCACAACCATCGCCGTAGCCATGTCCGGAGGGGTCGACTCCTCGACGGTTGCGGCCATGCTCGCCCATTCAGGCGACACCGTCGTTGGCCTCACGCTTCAGCTTTGGGACCAGACGCGGCTGGCCGGCAAGCATGGCATCCCAGACCAGCCCAAGGCCGGCCGCTGCTGTTCTCTCGATGATGTGTACGATGCCCGCCGCGTGGCGGAGCATCTGCGCATTCCGTATTACGTCGTCAACCAGCAGGAGCGCTTCGAGCAGGACGTGGTCCGCCCCTTTGTCAGCGAGTACCTTGCCGGGCGCACGCCGATTCCCTGCTCTCTGTGCAACAACCACCTGAAGTTCGACCAGTTGCTACAGACCGCGCGGTCGATTGGCGCTGACCGCATCGCCACGGGGCACTACGCGGTGAACGAATTTGATCCCGATCGCGGCCGCTGGATTCTCAAGCGTCCTTCAGATTTAGCCAAGGACCAGACGTATTTTCTCTTTGGCCTCACCCAGCGGCAGTTGTCGCGCACGCTCTTCCCCCTGGGCCGGCTCACCAAGCCCGAGGTGCGCGAGGTTGCCCGCCAGTACGGCCTGGCGCTGGCGGAGAAGCCCGACTCGCAGGAGATATGCTTCATCCCCGGCGGCGACTACAAGCAGTTTCTCACCGCGTATCTTGAGGAGCAGGGCGAACGGTTCCCGGAGACCGCTGGCGAACTGGTCGCCTCCAGCGGCGAGGTGTTGGGCCGCCACGAGGGCATCTCCAACTTCACCGTGGGCCAGCGCAAGGGGCTGGGCGTCAGCTCGCCTTCGCCGCTTTATGTGCTCAATATCGACCCCACCAGCCACCGCGTCACCGTGGGCGCCGACGCCGAACTGGCAACCCGCAGCTTGAGAGCCAACCGCCTGAACTGGATCAGTATTTCCGAGCTGACCGCCCCCATGCGCGTGCAAGCCAAGATTCGCCATCGCCACGAGCCTGCCTGGGCTGTCTTGGCGCCAACTGGTCCGGACGAGGTGATTGCCACCTTTGACGAACCCCAGCGCGCAGTCACCCCCGGCCAGTCGGCGGTCTTTTATGACGGCGACGAGGTGGTGGGCGGGGGATGGATTGTGTAACTCCAGCGCCGGAATCGATGCTTAAATAAAGGTCTCGCGGTCGCGGGAGGTGGATGTCTCGCGCGGCTCCGGGATGGGCGTACGCAGCGACTCGACAATCGCCTTGATCGACGCCAACACGCCCGCAACTTGTCGCATTGGCCTGGTGAGAGTGTCGGCCACATAGTCGCCGGCCCGATCCACCGCATTCAGCATGCCGGAAAACATCTCATCGATCCGGCTTGTCTGCTCCCGTACACGCTCGAGGATATCCGCGGCTGAGGCTTCCACCTCGGCTGCCTGCACTCGCAAACGATGCGTAACATCCGCAATATCGGCTGCGGTCCCTTCCACCTTGGGCCCGACGCGTTCCAGAAGTCCCCGTGCATTGTCGATAAGGGGAGTTACAGAGGAACGAAAGTCCTCGATCTGCTCGAGCACGGAGCGGGAAGTCTTGCGCAGCGCCACATACATTGCCAGCAGGACCAAAGCCTGCAGCAACACGGCTGCCGCGGTGACGGCAATAAGAATTAACTCGATGGTTTCATGATTCAAACTTTGCATCGGTGTGATCTCGCGCAGAACCTCTGCGGACTTGCGACAACCGTTTCATCTCGATCCCCAGGTCGCCATGAAGCGTTCTGCTCGGAGCTTGCGCGTGAGACCCAATCGGGCACTCTCACGCTCGGCTCCGAAGCGGATCGTCGAACAAGGGGACGCAGGACCGGAATGTTTCCCCGGAAACACAGCAGTTTCGCGTTACGACTTACCGTCGGTGGTGGTCGTGCGATAGGCCTCGCGGCCCGCATCCACAGCCGCGGCCACACGGGTGGTCTGGTCTGTGACCATGCCCTTGCCCCGCTCCACAAACTCTTCCCACTGCGCCCGTCCGCGATCCACGGCCTCGCGGCTGCGACCCACATACTCGTTGACCTGGTCCTTGCCTTTGTCCACCAGGTCGCTCAATTGCTCTTTGCTCTGGTCTACCAGGGCGCTCACTTGTTCGGCGGCCTGCTTGGTCTTGGCCCGCACGTACTCGGTCCCCTCGCGGGCGTTGTTGGCGATTTCTTCGCGGGTCTCACGGCCGCTCTTGGGGGCATACAGAATCCCTACCAGAGCGCCCACGCCCAATCCGGCTATGAACCAACCCAAATGGTGTATCTTGCCTTCTTCTGACATGACGAAATCTCTCCTTCGCTCAGCTTTGAAGAATGCCTGAGCGTATCAAAACTGTGTGGTGTGCCGCAAATCGCGATTCATCTGCGGGACCGGATTCCAGGATCGTTGCGCACTCCCGGTCAGAGTGAAACTCCGCGGCGTCCTCACTGCATTGGATTCATTTGCAGAGTGCAGAGTTGCAAGGTCTTCCCGATGAATCCTAATGGAAGTAGCTAACCTGCTCCTCATCAAGACAATAAACTCAAAATCGCCGGCATGACTGTCTGTTATTGATCACATAGCGCAACCCGCAGCAGGCCGGCGCCTGGTCATTGGGGCGACGGTTGATCTTTTGATGCCCTCCGTCGATTCCGTCATTTCCCACAGCCGCAGTGATGAGCCAGGACCTCTGCGAAGTGCATGGCCCTACGATCGGATAGCTGGGCGATCTGTTCGCGGCAACTGAAGCCGTCGGCGACGATGATTGTCATTGCGTCGGCGGACTCGACGGCAGGCAGCAGGCCGTCCTGGGCGATGGTCTTCGAGACTTCGAATTTATTCGCTTCAAAGCCAAATGGCCCGGCCATGCCGCAGCATCCGGCCTCGATGGGCTCGACGGTGGCCCCGGCCTGGCGGAGCAGGGCAATCTCGCTGGCCGGGCCGCCGAAGACCGCTTTGTGGTGGCAGTGGCCATGGAGCAGAATGTGCGCGCCTGTGAGCCGGCCCGTGGCCCATTCGGGAGCTTTGGCGGCCAGCCAGTCGGCCAGCAGCCAGACTTGTTGGCTTAGGCGTTTCGCGCGAAGGGCGAATGGACCACTCGGGAAAAGTTCCAGCAGCTCATCCTTGAAGACGCTGGCGCAGCTTGGCTCCAGAAAGATAAAGGGCAGGCCGGCGTCAATCTGGGGGCCCATCCGGTTGAGAACTTTGCTCAGATATGCGCGTGCAGCCCCAAGCAGGCCGAAGTCGTAGAGTGGGCGCCCACAGCAGATATGTCCGCGCGGGATTTCAACCCGAAAGCCAGCCTGGGTGAGAACAGACTCAGCGGCGGCCAGGGTCTGCGGGTGGTAGTAGTTATTCCATGTATCCGTCCAGAGGAGGACTTGCAGTCCCTCTGGGTTCATACAGGGGCTGAAGCCCGTACCCTTCAAAGCATTCGCGTGGTTCCGTTGATAGCTCCGCGATGCCAGGCGGGGCAACTCCCGTTGCTGCGCCACGCCAACCATCCGCTTGATCAGCGGGCTGGTGACGGGGCCGGTAAGCAGCGCGTTGGTCAGAGCCGGGGTGAGCGAACCCCAGCGAGCCAGCTTGTCGGCAAAGCCGAAGATATAGTGGTGCAAAGGATGGAGCCGGCCCTCGTAGCGTTGCGCCAGAAACTCCGACTTGTACGCCGCCATGTCCACCTGCACGGGGCACTCAGTTTTGCATGCCTTGCAACTGAGGCAGAGATCCAGAGCCTCGTGGACGGCCTGACTTTGGAAGCCTTCTTCACGCAGCGCGCCGGCCAGCATCTCCCAAAGCAGCCGCGCGCGTCCACGGGTGGAGTGCTGCTCCTCGCCCGTGGCGCGATAGCTGGGGCACATCACCCCCCCATCGGTCTTGCGGCAAGAGCCTACGCCCACACAGCGCTCGGTCGCGCGTTCAAACGAGCCGCCATCGGCGGCAAAAGCGAAGTGAGTTTCCAGAGCGGCAACCGATTCGCTGGCCACGGGCTGCACGTGCCGCAGATTCTCGACCGGGTCGTAGACTCGAACCGCATCCACCAGCTTGCCGGGATTCATGCGATTGTCGGGGTCCCAAATTGCTTTGAACTCGCGGAATGCGTCCATCAGCTCCGGACCGAACATCTTGGGCAACAGGGCGGCACGGGCCTGGCCGTCGCCGTGTTCGCCGCTGAGCGACCCGCCAAAGCTGAGCACCAGATCCGCGGCGCGGCCAATGAACTCGCGGAAGCGGCCCAGGCCCTCCGCGCTGCGGAAGTCGAAGTTGATGCGCATGTGGACGCAGCCCTGGCCATAGTGGCCGTAGAGCGGGCTGCGGTAACCGTATTCGGCCATGAGCGCGGAGATGCCGCGGAGATAAGCGCCCAGTTGGGCAGGCGGGACGGCGGCGTCTTCCCAACCTTCAAAGCGGTCAGGCTCGCCCGGAACAAAGACCATGGCGCCGAGAGCGCATTCGCGGACATACCAGACGCGGGCAGCATCGGCGGGGGAGTAGATGCGCGCCGTCGGCGCATGGGGCCAGCTTTGCGCCGCACGCACCAGGGATTCGGCTTTTGCCATTGCCTCGGCGGCGTCCCAGGCGCCCATTTCGACCAGCAGAAAGCCTACGCCCGGCGGAAGCAGCGCCATATCATCAACGGCAAGGCGCTTGCGGCGCATGAAATCGATGAGCATGGTGTCAAAGCCTTCCAAGCCGATGGGCCCATGCTCCAGCGTGCGCGGGACGGCGTCGGCGGCGATGAATGCGTCGTCGAAGGCGAGCGCGGTGAGCACGCGGAAAGGCGGGCTGGCGGTCAGATTCAGCGTGGCGGAGACGATGTTGGCGCAGGTGCCTTCGCTCCCCACCAGCGCACGAGCCACGTGGAAGCCGTTCTCGGGGAGCAGATCGTCCAGGTTGTAGCCGGAGACACGGCGGGGAATGCGTGGGAACCTCTCCCGGATGAGGCTGCCGTAGCGGTCGCGCAGGCGAGCCAGACCCGCATAGATTTCCCCTATTCGACCGCCAGCCCGAATCGCGGCTTCGAGTTCCTCGGGGCTGGTGCGGCCGACGGTCATACGCGTCCCGTCATAGAGAACAATGTCCATCGATTCGACGTTGTCCACCACTTTTCCGCCCAGCAGGCCATGGACGCCGCAACTGTTGTTGCCGATCATGCCGCCCAGCGTGCAACGGCTGTGCGTAGCGGGGTCGGGTGCGTAGGTCAGATGGTGCAGTTCGGCGGCGTCGCGCAGGCGGTCGAGGACGATGCCCGGCTCGACGCGAGCCAGTTTGGCGGCAGGGTCAATCGAGTTGAGCCCGTGCATATACCGGGAATAATCGAAGACAACCGCCACGTTGGCGCACTGGCCGGCCAGGCTGGTACCAGCGCCGCGGGGCAGAACCGCGGCCCCGGTGGCGCGACAGGCAGCCAGAGCAAGCTCCACATCCGCTGCGTCTCTGGGCAGGATCACTCCGATGGGAAGTTGGCGGTAGTTGGAGGAATCGGCGGCGTAAAGAGCGCGGGAGCCAAGATCGAAGCAGACGTCGCCGCGGAGGGTGGCCTTGAGAAGGGCCTCAAGCTCGCGGTGCGCTGCAAACGCCTCGTGGTCCAGCGGAGGCTGGTTCGTCAGAATGGGAAAAGACGAGGTGCTCACGGGGTAATGGTAGCGCGTTACGGCGGAAATTCTGCTTCAAAACAGGAACCGGAGATCAGAACTATGCTTCCTGCGAAATGGGCGGGACCAACCATGCCGAGAGGCGACTTATCCCATGCAGGAAACCCGCCTCAGGGGAAGAAGACACTCTGTGTTCTCCACCAGGTTATGCGCAACTCGATTTCAGCGCGCGCGTTGCCAATAAGAACACCTTGAATCGACCACGATTAACGGATCATCAATCTGCCGTTCAAGGCGGAATTCATCGACAGCTTTTCTGCAATATGTCCAGGAATCCTCGCCGTAATCGTCGATGATGACGTATCCCCCTACCGAAAGCCGATCGTACAGGGAATTGAGCCCATCTCTTGTCGACTCGTAAAAGTCGCCATCAAGCCGCATCAGCGAGAGAGTTCCGATCGGCGCGGCAGGAAGCGTGTCTTTGAACCAGCCCTTTAGAAACTTGACCTGGTCGTCCAACAGCCCGAAAGCTGCGAAGTTTCGTTTTACTTCTTCCAAACCAACTGCGAAATTGTGATAGGCCTTCTGCATGACGGGACCCGACTGGACCTTCGCTTCCAGCGGGAACAGGTCGGGGTCTGGCGCAGGCAATCCCTCAAAAGAATCGGCCACCCACACCAACCGATCGCTGGCATTGTAGGCTTTGAGAACGCCGCGCATGAAGATCGCCGCGCCGCCGCGCCAGACTCCTGTCTCGATGAGATCGCCGGGGATGCCATCGCGGAGGATACTTTCAATGCAGTTCCTGATGTTATCCAACCGAGCCAATGGAAGCATCGAAACAGCGTCCGAATTCACATAGTGCGTCGCGAAATCCATCGTGAATCGAAACTCGTCGTCATCAATATCAGGCTCACTTTCGAATATAGTGTTGGTGAGCGAACGCTTCAGAAGGTCAAGATACAGACCTGCGCGAATATTTATGTCCATCGGGGCTCCTCTTTCTGGGTCGATTGCTTGTGGGCGTGCCCTTGTCCGCGCGCTCCGTTTGAGTTTAACAATAACGGCAGTCGTTGCCTGCACTTCCCCAGGACGACACTAAAATGCCTTGTAGACCACGTCGGGGGCGGGCTGGTTGAGCAGAACGGTCATGACAAGAGCAGCCAGGCCCAGCGCGGAAGCATAGACGACACGCGCATAGCGGCTTGCTAACACCGGCCCCTCAGCAGTCTTGATCGATAAAAGTGCCGCGCGCAGCCATTCCCATAAGGCCAGTGCCGCTGTGGCGCTCAACCAGATGGCCAGCCACACGCCGAGCCATTGGATTGCACCTATCGCAGCAAAGACTTTATCGATCTGCGTCCAGTTGGCCCAGAACCAGAAAAGTGAGAAGGCAAACCAACTGAAAGTGAGGCCGCGGCCAAAGGCGTTATAGGCAGGATTCTTCGCCAGCGCTTTGTAGCCCTTGCGGCCCAGACCGCGCGCCAGCCCCAGCTGCCAAAGTTTGTTGATCGAGACCCCTGCACCTTGCAGTACACCGAAGAATACGAACTCGGAGGTTCGCCCGTGCCAGATGCCAACCAGGAAAAACGTCACAAAGAAGCAGAAAACGCCCAGGAGCGGCTCCAGAGCTAACGACGAGACGCGCCGCATCAACGCCACCAGCAGCGGGTTGTACACATACGTCTTGAGCCAGGTTGACAGCGTGATGTGCCACCGGCTCCAGAAATCCAGGAACGAGGACGCCGAGAATGGACGATCGAAGTTCTCCGGCAAACGCACGCGCATCAGCCGCGCCAGTGCAATCACAATGTCGATATAGCCGGAGAAATTTGCGTAGAGAAAAAACGGGTATACGACGGCCACCCGAAAAGCAGCGCAAAGCTTGAGACTCAAAGGCAGCGGCTGCGACATCTGCGCAAGCGCGTCTTCCTGAAGCGCGTGGAGCAGCATTGCCAGCACGTTGACCTTGAAGAAGCCGCGAATGATGCGTTCCAACTGCAAGCCGATCGTACGCGGCCCCAGCGCGATCGGCTCAATGGCAAACTGGTCACGGGCGAACTCGTCGTAGCGCTGAATGGGGCCAGACACCAGGGTGGTGAAGTTGAGCGTGTAGAGCAAATAAGCGCCCAGTCCGACGTGCTGCTTCTCGCGGCTATCTCCCGTTTCGATCAGCAAGTGAAGTACGCGGAAGAAGATGTAGGACAATCCCAGTGCGAAATAGGGATGCTGTAGAAAGGTGACCTCCGGCAGGAAGGTGTACTTCTTCAACCACACGTAGGCCAGGATCACGGCCAGAATGCTCCAGACCATCGACCTGGACCAGCCGCGTTCGAGCAGGACAAGTCCGGCGTAACCCAACAGCAAAAAGCCGATCAACGGAAGAAATACGATCGGGTTATGCGCCAGCAGGCCAAGAAAGACCATGCTGGCCACAAAAAGCACGATCGATCGCCACACGGGTGAGCGGCTGAAGTTCGAAACCAACGCAACAGCCAGGCCGAACAGCACAAATTGGAAAGAAGCTGAATCCATGGTTATCTTCCTTGCTCTTGTGCTGCCTGCGGCTGCGCGGCAACTCTGAGCGCAGGCACTGCGCCGCTGGTAAGTGCCTTGGCCAAAAGCCCCGAGACGATCCTGTGCCCGTCAGCGTTGAGATGGCCATCCACCGGGAAGTAACCCTGCTCGGGGTTGGGTATATTGCGATAATCCGGCAAGATGTCAATATAGGTTTCGCCATGGCTCGTGATGATAGAGCGCAACTCATCGTCCAGCTTGAAGGGGTTGTACCCAGCCGGCCACTCTTTCATTGCAATCATCGCCGCCTGCGGTCTCTCCGGCACCAGCACTGCCACCAATGGAACACCCGCAGCTTTGGCCCGCGCCTCAATGTCCGCGGCATCCACATTTGTCTGCCCCAGGCGACTTTCCCATCTCGCGCTCGGTTGAGCCTTCAGGAACCCAGTTTCGTCGTCTCCATTCCTCAGGTAAGCCTCCACGTACTGTTGCCGACTCTCACCCTCATACAAGAAGTGCCTCAGTGCAATTGCGGTACGAGTCTGTTCCCAGATATCGCGCAGCCCCTGTTCGAGCGAGCCCGCAGCGAGCGCGACCTTCACCTTATGCCAAACAACTGCCAGGTGGCTTGAACGATTTACCGGTTCGGCGGCAACCTCCGCGGCAACCTTCGCCCTCCCCGGATCGGGACCTTCGAACGGCTCTTGCCTGATGTCCATCGCTGTTATTACCCAGAGAATCATGTCCGGATCAGCCGACAGCACCTCATTGAAACTCTGTGCCACGGCCCGCGGCGGGAAGGCCCACCCCCTGGCTTCGTCGTAAACTTCGATCGTTCGCCCGGTTTGCCGGGAGAGTTCTTTGGGCAGCAATGCCGCGAACGCCATTTCTCTTGGCGTATACAATCCCATTGCCATCGAAGAGCCCGTCATCACCATCCGATAGGTGCCCGGCGGCTTTGGTCCACACTCCATGCCCGCACGATGTCCGCAGTTATTGAACCTATACTCCGTAACGAATTGACTTTCCGCAAGCTTTTCAAAGCAGACAGTGTTTGCTTTCGCCCGCAAGCCCCATACAGGATCCTTCTCGGTACAGTTCACCAGACCAGTCCCTGAAGCGGGCAGCACCCGCCGCGCAATGAACTCAGAGCAACCCAATAGGAGACAAATCGTGAGCAGGCTGAGCATTGGCAGCAGTATCCAGTCCCGCCACGGCAGCTTCGCTTCTTCGATGCTTTTCAGTTGGCCAGCATTCGATTGGATCATAAGAGAGGTCTCTCGTTTGCTACCGCTAAGCCCTGCGAAACGACCTTCATCGGCGCACTCTCCGGATCAACGCCCTCGACGAGCAGCTCCCAACGCGTCAAACCGGACACTTGTTCCTCAACCTTCGCGAACCCGAGCTTCGCATAGTGATCGGCGACCAGCTTGTTGCGGTCGGTGGGAAGGTAAGTTCCGCATAACTTGCGAACGCCGGCTGCCCGCGCATGATGCAGAATCTCGCGTAACACCATGTGCTCCACTTTGCGTCCGAGAACGCGGCAGCTCATAAGCCAGGTGTCGATCTCCCACACCCCGGCTTCGCCTGGCCTGCAGATCGCCACGCTGATCATGCCGTTGTCGCCGAAGATATCCGCCAGCCGAACCTGAAGCGTGAAGACTTCCGGATTGTTCTCTGCCTCAGTCACTTCAGGATCGGTATAGCGGCGGGTCGTCAGGTTGTACTGGTTGGACTTGTTGATGAGCTGAACGATGCGCGCTCTTCCTGTCGCATCAAAGGGCTGAAAGGTAATGGTCATGTCCAGCGATGCCAGGTAAGCGTCCACGCCACCCACCTGCTTTTGCAGGCTGGCGCGCCTGGCGTTGTCCTGGTAAAACCCTGCGCGCTTCAGATCCTCGCTGGCAAAAACGACTGCCTCAAAATAGCCGGCTGCCGCAAGCGTTCTCGCAAAATAGGCGGGATCCTCCGGTAACTCCGGCACGGCCACTTGCGGGAGCAATTTGCGCACCAACCCCCGTTCCACGGGATGATCGTCCAGAAACACCATCGAGTCCAAGCCCAGGGACAATTCTTCGGCGATAGCTTGGATGTTAGTCGCTTTGTCGTTCCAGTTAGCTTGAAAAACGGCAATATGTTCCAGCTTGAGAAGCATCTCAGGATGCTTTTCAAAAGGCTCGCGCGCCACCTCGTCGGAGTTCTTCGACGACACGGCCAGCACGATCCCGCGTTGGCGCAGGTCCAGGGCAAGCCGCTGCACAGCCAGGTGCGCCTCACCCCGCGCATCGCCTTGCGCAACCTGGATGCCCTCCAATCCATCGTCCCCTATAACTCCACCCCAGACCGTGTTATCGAGATCGAGTATCAGCACCTTTCGGCTCTTTCCGCGAATGGCTGCAACCGTCCGGGCAACGTGATCCGCGTAGAGCGGGACAAGTTCGTCGGAGAAGGAAAACTTGGCCATATTCCACAACTGCGTGTTGTGCCAGTCCGCAAGACCAACCGTCTCTGCAAGTCCGGCCACGTCCAGCAGCACATCGCCCGAAGCCAGAACATACTCGGCCAGTCCGCGGTTGATCCCGTCAATCAGGTTTCTCATCGTCCCCGGTAGCGCGCGATCCAGGCTGCCAAAGAGCGTCTCCACTGGGGCAGCGAAGGTCTGAAAAATACAAACAGCGCCCGCATTGGCCTTGATGCCGTTGCCAAGAGCCTGTAAGTAGCCGATAACTCCTTGCACGGTCGCAGATGAAGCCTCGTGGTCTCCCAGGGTGAGTTTCAACGGCAGTGCGCGATAGTCGAGAGCTAGAAGCACGGCGTCCGGCTTCGAGCTATTGACCTTGGAGTCCGGAGTTAGAGCCTCCTGAGCCACCTGGTCGTAGGAGGGCTGTATGACTTCAAGCGCAATGCCATGGCGCGCGCCGCTCGCCACCAGCGCCGGCACGATCAAATCGATGGTCGAGTTGCTCAGGACCGCGAGCTTGAACGGCACAAGCGGATCGAGAGTTTTGCCGGCAGATTCTGCCTTTGCGCGCGCGTTGCCAATGGCCTTGGCCAACTTCGTCAACTGGTTCAAGTCCAGGGCGTGCAACGCCAGCGCCTGCAGTTCGCGCCCCTGGGGGCCTGCCGAGTTCCCCAAAGCTTTCAGCCTTGCAGAAAACTCCTCCGGCAAACGCGGCAGCCATTGCAATTCCGAATAGAGTGGATTCATTGGCTAAATCTCGTCCCTGCTTCCCATAGGATCAAGGCTAGTGCATGCCGAATGCTTTGCTCTAAGTGCGTGCTTTGATCAGCATTACAAGATCGCCGACGTTTTCCAGCTTGCCGATCTCTGAAGTTGAAAACTTGATCTTGAATGCCTTCTCGATAGTAAGGATCAGGCGAATATGGGTGAGGCTGTCCCAACCATCCACATCCTTGGCTGACAGTTCGGGCGTGATGTTAATTGTATCTTCATCAAAAACGTCTTCGAAAATCCCCGCCAGTCGAGAATAAATCTGTGCTTCATCCATCTTGAAATGCCCCTTCGCTCCGTCCTCAAGAATGCTGGACCAATCCACCGTCGATTGTGCCCAGAATGAGCGGCACTTTCGCTTCATTTTTTGAGCCATTTGCAAGCTCTGAATTTCAGAACTCGTTTGTGTGAAGAGTAACAGAGTCGATGGCCGCCTTCAAGGAACGAACGGCAAGAGACAGGGCGCCTGCAATCGGTGGTAACCCGCGAAAGTACTGCTGTTTTGCGTGGGGCTTACCGCGTGGGCCACTCTTCGACCACAATGCCAAGGTCGTTCAACTGTTGGATGGCGGCTTCCACATTGCGGCGAACCTTGGGACGGTCTTTGCTGTTGGCCAGGGGAGACTCAGCCACGGCGATCACGCGGCCATAGCGCCAGGCGCCGGGGGGCAGGGCAATCAACGCCTCGGCCAGGTCCGCGGGGCGCAACTGGATCTCCTGGCGGCGGGCTGCTTCAGGCCGCAGCATGGTTCCCTGGCCCAGGCTGCTGGGGTTGGCGTCGGCCATGGTTACGCGCAGATTGAGCCGGTCGGCATCGACCGAGAGAAATGGATTGGCCCACGCGCCGGGCTCATGCACATCCACATACAGGCTCTTGGTCGGCAGCGGGATATTGGCCAGGGCAGCCCGCTGCTGGTCGCGCACTGTGGCAGAGGCCTGGGCAGCAGCCTCAGCCCGATGCTCCGCGCTGACCGCATGTTGGGCCACGCCGACCACCGCCTGCTCTTCTTTGTGGCAGGCCACAAGAGCCACAACCAGCAGCAGGGCCAGGCCCAGGAATCCCTTCACTCGCGAACGTTGAATCACTCATCAAGAATAACAGGAGCGCTCAGCTCCCCTTGCACAGGATAAAGCGGATAAAAAGCGTCACCTCGGGACAGGCTATTTGTCGAAGGAGCCCGCTGGTTGTACCTTTATTCGCATGGCAAACTCTTCCCTTCTTTTGCGGTTTCGCTGCTTTGCTCAACCGGACAGAACCAAAGCGACCGGAGCAATCGTGGCCATCCTGCTTGCCGCGGCGGTTTTGATGGGCTGCGCACCTTGCGCATCAGCCCGGCCAGCAAAGGATTTCGAAACGGCGACGCTGGTGGAGGCAGCAGAGTACATCCCCTGCGCGGATGCATGTTTTCCGTTAGATTCTCCGGCCAGCGCCTTTTGCTTTCACCTTGGCGATGAGGCCCTGGTTGGGGAGGAAAAGAGTTACTTGCATGAGGAGAAATCTTCCAGCACCGACGATTTATCCGGAAAGCCGGTTTCCATCCGATTCAGCAATCACTTCATCTGGGTGCGGCTCGCAGATCACCCCGCGATGAAACTCAAGCGCGGATCTTTGTTTGAGGGATTCAAAGACGCTGGATGCGTCGCGGAAGTACACAAGCCAATCCTTGCCCACGCCAACTCTTCCCGGCGGTCAGCCAAAATCCCTGACGATGCGATTGCGATTGCGGGCTCGGGCCGAGGCGATTTCCAGCCGCTGTTTCTGTGGTTCGAGTGCATCAGGGATTCCGATTCGGCCACCATTGGCTGCCAGCGTTGGTATGGAAACGGGGACTCAAGCGGAAAGGAATGGTACTGCGCACAAACAGTGGGTGGGGCGCCGGTTGCGGCTAACTTTGCCATCGATCCGCTGCTCAGTCAAGCTGGGAGGCTTGTCCTCACGTCCGGCGCTGTGCTCGAGCGCGACAACCGGGGAAGAACCGGTGACAAGCTCGACCGGCCCAGCGAAGCTTGCCGCTAGACCACTGTCACAGTGAGTACTGGGCTCATGCCAATCCAGTCCCATGGTCCCCATCATGTAAATCCAGCATGGTCTAAACTGCTCATTTCAAGCGGATGTTATCCGCTACGCTGCACTGAGAGTATTGACTTCGGTCTGCATCATTTCGGAAGACGCTATAGCCGGACGTGAACGGGGACCGCTGGCTCTCGCAAGCCTGTTACGATTTGCGTTTGAACCGCCGGGAGCGTACGCCCAACTCTTTCTTGTCGACACTCGCCCCATCTCGTTGGATTCGATCGCTGCTCAGGTCGATCGGCCCCGGCATCATCACCGGGGCTGCCGACGATGACCCCTCAGGTATCGCCACATATTCTATTGCCGGCGCGCAGCTCGGAACCAAGCTTCTCTGGACCGCGCTTCTCACGTGGCCGATGATGGCCGCGGTTCAAATGATGTGCGCCCGCATTGGCAAGGTGACGGGACAAGGCCTGGCCGGAAACTTCAGGCAACGATTTCCGAGATGGCTGTTGCTCGCCTTCGTCATAGCCCTTTTGGTGGCGAACACGATTAACATTGCGGCGGACCTGGCGGGCATGGCGGATGCGGCGTCAATGCTGTCGGGGGCTAATTCTCACTGGTTTGTGATTGCGTTTGCGCTTTTCATTTCGTGGGCAACGGTCAGGCTTCAGTATCAACAGATCGCCAACGTGCTCAAATGGCTGGTCCTTGTGCTCTTCGCCTACCCAATTACAGCCTTTGTGGTGGGCGCCGACTGGGGCCAGGTGCTGCGCGATACCCTGGTGCCGTCAATGCCGCACAGCAGAAATGAATGGGCAACACTGGTTGCAATCCTTGGCACCACAATCAGTCCGTACTTGTTCTTCTGGCAGTCGAGTGAGGAAGTCGAAGAAGAGAAGTCGGCGGGCCAGCGTTCGCTTGCGCTCAGGAGGGGGGCCACATCCGAAGAGCTTGGTTTGAGAAACATCGATGTGGGGGTTGGCGCCTTTTTCTCGAACATGGTCATGTTTTTTATCATCCTGACCACTGCAATCACCCTGAACCGGCACAAGATTACGAACATCGAAACCTCTCGCCAGGCCGCTGAGGCTCTCAGGCCCTTAGCAGGCAAGTTCGCTGCGACCTTGTTCACTCTGGGTATTGTCGGCGTCGGATTCCTTGCCATCCCTACTCTGGCCGGATCGGCGGCATACGCTTTCGCTGAGACTCTAGGGTGGCGCCAGGGGCTCAACAAGAAGCTGAGGCAGGCGCGCTGGTTTTATGGGCTGATTCTGGTTTCAACCGCAGCCGGTGTCGCGCTGGACTTTATTGGCATTAACCCGGTAAAGGCGCTGTACTGGACAGCGGTAATCAACGGATTGCTGGCGCCATTCCTTCTCGTCGCAATCCTGATCGTAGCCGCGGACAAAAAGCTGATGCAGGGGCAACCGAGCTCCCGCCTGGGATGGATCGTAGTGGCTATCACCACCATTGCCATGTTCGCCGCGGGCGTTGCGATGTTTGTTGTGTAGACCTGAAGCACAGCAAGCGGCGACAAGAGCCGTTCCTGAGCACTGCGCATAGCCGTTGACCTATTGCGCTGTTGCATCCTGGAATGCAAACCAGTAGTACCGTCGCCAGCAGAACATGCATCGAACCGGCCGCAGCGCAAACATGCTGAGCAGGCCATCGAACGACCGCAACTCGGCCTGTTTGAACTTGAGCGAATTGCAGCAAGGGCACTCGCGCCTGATCCAGAGCAGACGTGGCATCCAGGCAGGCCACGCCCGGTTTGAAAAGTTCATCTGAACTGCTCCTAGCGGCCTGAAGCCAGGTCGCGATCCTGTGTCATTCTTTCCCATGGGCTTGAATTGGAGTCCAGCCATGAAAGCAGCGAACGTATGCTGCCGGTAGCCAGCGCCATGCACGAATCCCCAGCTCCGTAGTAAAGATAGATGGTATCTCCGTCCGCGCCGATCGTCTGTCCGCACGGAAACACGACATCCTTGACGTCTCCGCCGCGCTCATAGGCAGCTTCTGGACCGAACATCCATGAGTCTCCCCGCTGCAAGCAGATCTCCGGTTTGTCAAGATCAAAGAGCGCCAGGCCCAGGCGATAAATGCTTCCCGATGCCGTTTGCCGCACTCCGTGGTAGATCGTGAGCCACCCCTTTGCTGTTTCAATCGGCGGAGAGCATAGGCCTATCTTGTTCGCATCCCACCATCCGCCGCGCCGCGCTTCGAGAATGATCTTGTGGCCGCCCCAGTGCCGCAGATCGGGGGAGTAGGAGATCCACATGTGTGCGCCAAGCGTCGTCACCGGACGGTGAATCAGCGCCCAAAGGCCGCCAATTCTCCTGGGCAGCAGAGCCGCGTCCTTGTCCTCCGGCTGCATGATTACGCCGAACCGCTCAAAGGTCTTGAAATCTTTGGTCAGTGCCAGGGAGACTCCAGGACCGCCTCGTGCGAATGAGGTGTACGCCACCGCAAACTGTTCGAGTTCCGGAACGTAAGTGATGCGGGGATCTTCGATGCCCCAAAGCTCTTCCGGATATTCGCGGGGGTTTGCCGGCAACGTCGGTTGAGAATCGATACGCCAACCATCGATTCCATTCGCGGAACGTGCGGCGCACAGGTGGGAAAGGCCTCGCCGATCTTCCACTCGGCAAAGCAGCAAAGTATCTCCGTCGGACAGCCGAACAGCCCCAGCGTTGAACACGCTGTTAATCGGATAGGGCCAATTGCTTTGGGTGAGGATCGGATTCCCTGGATAGCGGGTGAACAGAGCGAGCCCTGTTTTCGTCTCCACATGCGCTTCAGCGGAGATAGAAGCTGTCGATGCAATCGAAGAACCATTCGGATTCAAGAAGAGGTGCTCATTTCAAGGTGCCGTTCTTGTGCGTTTGTCACTGTGGCCTCCTGCATTTCGAGCAATGCCATCAGGAACGAAAGCGTCGATTCCGCTCCCTGATTTTCATTGATGCGGTCAGGATGAAGGCCGTCTCTGCAGCCGCCGGTTGTAGCGTCGTAAAGCGGCACATGCAAGTCGTTCTTACCGAGAAACCAGCGGAACACACGCTGGGCTTCTTCAAACCAGTAGCCTTCTTCAGTCAGCCTGTACACCTCAAGGCAAGCGGAAACCGTTGCGCAGGCCTCAACAGGCTGCTGATCGAAGCGCGCCTTTTCACTTCCTTCGATAAAGAAGCCGTTCGATCCGATCGGGACGAAAACCTCTGCATCGTCGCGGTGCTGCTCGGCAACAAGCCACTTGAGAGATTCCATTCCAGCTTCGATCATACTCTGATTGCCGCTCCGCCATCCCGCAAGGATAAGCGCCTGGGAGAGCCTCGCATTCGAGTAGGATAGGCTCTTCTCAAACCATCGCCATGTCGCGGAGTGGCTGCGCTGATAGATATCGAGGAGCCGATTCGCAAGCGTGTTGCGAGCGCCCTGGACGGCCCTGTCGCCCGGAAACCAGTCCAGATAGGCTTGCATGCCCAAAATGCTGAATGCCCAGGCACGCGGACTGGTGAACGTGAGCGTCGCAGGGACGGCAGCTTCGAAGAGTCTCCCCGCTGCTCCTCTCAATCCTGCATCCCGCGAATGGCCGAGCACTTTCCCCAGGGACCATAAGGCACGGCCATGACTATCGTCCGACCCAAACTCTTCCAGCCATCTACGGTCATAGCCGAGAAAGTTCCTGAACCTCCCCGTATCGGTGTTGAAAGCAAGCCACAAAAAGGCCAGATAGCGGCCTGAAAGTTGTGAGGTCTCCTGCATGCACTCTCGCGCCGGGTCTTCATCCAGAAGAACCGACACGATGAGCGCCCGCGCGTTGTCATCCGTCGTATAACCTTCGCTTGCATTGGGCACGGAGAAGATTGCATGCTGCAGAATACCTGTGTCGTCGGTCAAGGTCAGCAAATGAGCGGTATTCAACACCGGCAGGCTATCGGGGGCGTTCGCTGGCCCATCATCCTTCTGGGCAGCCCTCGGCTGCAAGGTCCGCTCAAAACGGGCACGCTGGAAACTCGCCATATACTTCCGCGCCGTCTTTGGCCAAATTGTTTCGCGTGAATGGAGATAGGCGCGCTTCCGCATCGCGTGCCGTTCCCCATCGTTGTCCAGCAGTCGAAGCACCGCTTCACCAATGGCATCGGGATTTTCAAACGGTACAAGCACGCCTCTGTTGTCCGCGAGCAACTCTTTCGCATGCCAGTACGGCGTGGAGATGATTGCCTTTCCCGCTCCAAGCGCGATTGCCAGCGTACCGGAGACGATCTGCGCCTCCTGCCGATAAGGCGTGATGTAAATATCCGCGGCGCCAACGTGCTCAACCAATTCTTCTGCGCTCACAAAACGATTGACGAGGATCAAGTTCGATGAAACCCCAAGTTGCTCTGCCAGAGCCAGCAACTGTTCGCGGTAGCGCTCGCCCTCGCGCCTGCGGATATGCGGATGCGTCACTCCAGACACGATATAAACCACATTCGGATGCCTTGCCAGAATCGCGGGCAGTGCCCGAATGACGTTCTCAATCCCCTTGTTCGGTGACAGCAAACCGAAGGTCAGCAGCACGGACTTCCCTTCCGTGCCGAACCGGTCTTTGAAATAGTTGGGGTCCATGAATTGAAAATCGGGCACGCCATGCGGAATGATGTCGATCTTTTCGCTCGGAACCGCATACACCTCGCGGAGAAACTTCGCCGCCTGTTCGCTCATCACAACAAGGCGATCGGAAAGCCTCGCAATCTCTTCGAGCACAATGCGCTGATTTTCATCTGGGTCCCGCAGAACGGTGTGCAACGTTGTCACAACCGGCATCTTCAATTTGCGCAGCAAGGCCAGGATGTGCCGGCCCGCAATCCCGCCATAGATGCCATATTCATGCTGCAGACAGACCAGATCGTTGCCGTTGAAATTGAGGAATTCCGCGGCCCGCTCGTAAGAGGTCAGATCCTCTTGCTCCAGTTCCAGGCGCACTTGCTCTGGATATTCATAGTGTGACTCCGGATCGTTGACGGGAATGGCAAACAGCCGGCCGCCGCCGTATTCGGCTGCGAGTGCGGTGCACAGGTCCGTCGTAAAAGTGGCAATGCCGCACTGGCGCGGAAGATAGTTTCCGACAAATGCAATGCGCGTGGGCAATGGCAGGCTGCAACTTTTTGGCGCAGCCGGCAAAGAAGACTCCGATAGAAATCTGCCGGGAAGATCTGCACGATGATTTGTCTCAGTGAGAGCCATACTGCCTGCCTTCCCATGTATCTAGTACCCTGACCGTGTGATTGTGGAATGCCGATGATGGAGGTTTGGGTGCCCCAGGTCTCGATTTTGAGACCTGGAGATTCGAGATTCACGCGGTCGTAGTACTGCCTGGTTCAAGTGTGCAGCAGCACGGCGGTCTCATTCGAGATCGCCGTGCCTGCTCGACTGCGTTAGCGCAAACTGCCTGTTGTTACATTCACTGGGCTGCCAATTGCGTCGCCCGATACCACAAGTTCCACACGCCGGTTTTCCTGGCGCCCGCTGGCGTTGTCGTTCGAGGCTACCGGCAAGGAGTTACCGAAGCCCTTTGCGCTCACCGAGTCTGTCACGACGCCCTGTTCAATGAGGTAACTACGGACGGAGTCTGCGCGGTTCTCAGACAGCTTTTGATTCAGCGCATCGCCGCCCACGTTGTCCGTGTACCCGCCCACTTCAATGTTCAGCCCTGGATAGGCGAGCAGGATTCCAGCAACCTTCGCCAGCTTCTCGCGCGCACCCGGCTTCAACGAGTATTTCCCCGTATCGAACAGCACATCGGACATGCTGACGATGAGTCCCCGTGCGCTGTCGCGCGTCTCAAGGATCTTGTTTAACTGCACTGACAACTGGGCACGCATTGCCACTTTGTCGCTATTCGCCTGCTGCTCACGCTGCTTTGCTTGCTCCGCCACCAGGCGAGACTGTTCCGCTTCGGCCTGTGCCTTTGCCGCGTCGGACTGGGCGGCCGAGACTGCCGCTGAGGATGCTGTCTGGTTGTTGACCATATCCGCCTGGGCCTTTGCTGCGTCGATCTGCGCCTTTGCCGCGTCGGACTGAGCCTGCAACTTCATGCGCGTGGCTTCGTCGGCTTGAGCTTGCGATCTTGCCTGTGCGTCGCTGGAAGCCTGACGTTCGTCCGCACGGCGTGCCTCATCCATCTTCTTCACGGCGATCTCGCGCGCGTCTTCCGCAGTCTGGACCGCCTCTCGGGCAGCTGCAATCAGCGGCTTTCTTTCCACATGCTTGCTGATGGCATAATCGTCGGCGCTCTTCATCAACCGGACTGCGTGCTGGTAGCTGTCGCCCGCATATGTCTCCGCTCCTTCCGATTGAGCGATACGCAGCGCATTCCGCGCTTCGTAGAATTCCAAAGGAAGATTTGCGTTCAGGACAATGGGGTCGAACTTGTAGCCGGTGGGAAGGTAGCCCCCGCGCTCCATCAGCTCAACCTTCGCGTTCACTGGCTCGCTGGTCCCCTTGGTGTCTTCGCGAACGACGTTCTCGAGCACGACGACATCGCTGGGCTGCCGGACAGCATAGTAGGGCTCCGCCGTGACGATCAAAGCGAATGCCTGCAGGTCGGTGGTCGCGGTCAGCTTGCTTCGATCGTTTCCGCCCACCAACACTTCTCCAAGGTTCACTGCGCGGCCCTCGGGTGAAATCGCCCACAGGACGTAGGTGAGGTATTCGCTGCCGAAGGTAGTGGGATTCTGCAGGTTTCCGAAATCCGCTTCGACTTCCATGGTGCCGCGCTTGCTGCGCACCTTGGCTTTGCCGTCGGCTGAAGGCAACAGCGCCGTGCCGACAAGATCCACATCCGCGGCTCCGCTGCGATGCCGATAGTTGATCGCCTGGACTGTGCGGCTGGTCTCGATCACACGAAATGTGGACGTAGAAGTTGAGGTTTTGACAACCGTCGTCGTTTGCGAGGTGGTTTGAGCGAACGCGCTCAAACTGAGGGCACTTCCGATTGCTAACAAAAGCATGCGCTTCATGAGATCTCCTGCGGGCGGTACTCTGCCATGTTGCATTGTTCTTGCCTTGCGTTGACGGTTGCGAGTGTTGCTGCTTCGCGAGCTTTCGTTGTCAATGGCCGACGTGGAACTGGGTAATGTAGTCCATGAGCCCGAATACCTTCAGGAGCCAAATAACTACCGCAATCACTACAACGGCATTCAGGATTCCCTTGATCTGACCCTGCATGGGAATGAAGCGATTTACCAGCCATAACAACACACCGATGACGGCCAGTGTGATAACGAGAGTGACAAGTGACATTTTGATGTTCTCCAATCATTGTCTCGGAACCGATCGACACTCAGGACATCCTCGAGCAGTTTGAGGGGTTCGTATTGAATTTCTTGCGTCCTTCTTGCCTGATTTCACTTGGCGAATTGCTTAGGCGCATAGGGAGCGCAGACCCGCGAAAGAGAGGAGGCCCTTGTTTTTTCCTTGCACAACTCCGACGGCTGAGAGGTACGCATGTCAGATGGGCTCACTGAGTGTGGAGTCATCAGGAAGAGGAGAAACCTCACTCTTCTTCACGCTTATTCTTCCAAAGCAATGCAGGAATTTCTGAGCTACAGTGCTCACCTGAAAGCGTTGGGTTGGCGCGGGCGGCGTTGATGGGTGCGGGCAAGAGCACGGTTGCCAAAGGTTCATCGCACCGTTGCGGTCTCCGGGCTTGGGTTATGCCAACCACCGGCAGCGGCTATGATCGCATCTGCCGCTTTCGGCCCCCAGGTGCCGCGTTGATATGGGCGGACCGGGTGATGGGTCTTGAGGACCCGATCGACAACCGCCCATGCGGCTTCAACCGCGTCCTCGCGTGTGAAGAGCGCCCCATCGCCATGCATGGCATCGCCCAGGAGCCGCTCGTAAGGCGTTTCTTCTCCCGGCTGTCCTTCTGACAGGTAAAGCTCTCGCTGCTCTCCAACGAACTCCTGTCCCGCAAGCTTGACGCGAGCGGCGAGGGCGACGGCCGAAGCCGGAGAGAGCCGGAAGCGCAGGTAATTCGACCGGCCAGTCGTATGCACTGCGTCGGCAAAAAGCTTCTGCGGAGGCGGCTTCAGCTCCACCAGGATCTCGGTCGCGGTGTCTGGCAGATATTTTCCGGAGCGCAGAAACCACGGCACCCCATCCCAGCGCCATGAATCGATGAAGAGCCGCAGAGCGCAGAAGGTCTCCACGTCGGAGCGTCTGGCCACGTCTGGCTCCTTCCGATAGCCGGCGTATTGACCACGCACCAGATCGCCGGGCTTCAAAGGGCGCATGGCTTTGAAGACCTTGGCTTTCTCATTGTGCACGGCTCCGAAGTCCCTGCCCGCGGGTGGCTCCATGGCCAGCAGCGCCACGATCTGGAAGAGGTGGTTCTCGATCACATCGCGCAGGCAGCCTGCTGTTTCGTAAAACGCGCCGCGCGCTCCCACGCCGAAATTCTCCGACAGAGTGATCTGGACGCTGGCCACGTAGTTGCGGTTCCAGATCGGCTCCAGAAACGTATTGGCGAAGCGGAAATAGAGGATATTCATGATCGCTTCCTTCCCCAGGAAGTGATCGATGCGGAAAATTGAGTCTTCTGGAAACATCGCATGTGCAACCTGGTTGAGCTTGCGCGCTGAGGCCAGGTCGCGTCCGAACGGCTTTTCGACAATCACGCGCGCATTTTCCGCCAGGTTGGCGGCGCCGAGTCCTTTGATAACCGTCTCGAAGAGCGAAGGCGGAATGGCCAAATAGTGCGCTGGACGCCGCGCCTTCCCTAGCGCCTCTTTGATCGCGGTGAATGTATTGCTGTCTTTATAATCCCCGCTCACATACTTGAGCTGAGACAGCAGTTGTTCAAGCGCGCGTTTGTTATCGACTCCGCCCGATCGCTCGATGCTGTCCGTTGCACGTTTGCGCAGACGCGCCAGACTCCACTTTGGAAACGCAACGCCGATCACCGGAACCTTGAGGACGCCGCGTTTCACCATCGCATAGAGTGCCGGGAAGATCATCTTGTGGGCCAGATCGCCCGTCACGCCAAAGATCACCAGCGCGTCTGAATCAAGGGTGGCCATCAGGCGCCTCCTTTCAGGGCGTCGGCATTTCCCTCATGGCCACCGAACTGGAATCGAAGTGCGCACCATAGCTTGCCGGCGAATTCGTCGCGCAAACTCCTGCAAATCATGCCCAGTTCCATCTGTCTTTCCCTTCTCTTGAGAGCCATCGCTTTTTCGGCCATCCTCAATGGAGGACGATGGCGCCTTCCCACTCTTCGATGATCCACCAGGCCGTTCGGGCGGATACAGCGATCGCGCTGCCTGTCTCAGCCCGGCAAAGCGATTGCTATGGTTATATGCTGGAACGGCACGATGCGATTGCTACTTGCCTGTCGTCTGCATGGGCGCCTGCTGCGGCTGGCTGCGTGGAACCCACGCCAAGTCCCCGCTCAGCACGTAGATTGCGAGAGCCGCAGACATGAATAACGCGCCCAACCAGAAGCGCCAATCTCGATGCATTCGCTTCCAGTAGGGGCCGGGATCCGGTTCACCGCCGTCACTCGTTTTCCCTTCCCAGTTGTGTTTGTTTCCCGTCATTTCTTCTCCATTATTGCAGAGCGCGCGAAGCGCCTGGCGGCCAACTGCTGGCGCTCATTGCTTCCTGCCCGGCTTGCATTACGGTTTTTGAGTTCCCGCTGTGGTAACCTGTGCCGGCTGCGCCGCATCGGTAATCGATGAGTTCTTTGGCGGCGCAGGTTGGTCAGGCGGCATCGCGGTTCCTGCCGGGAAGATGAGAATCTGGATCGAACCCCAATCTGCGTCAAGGTTCGCGCCTGTCTGCTTGCCCATCCCAAGGGTCTTAAGCTGGCTGTCGTCAAATCCAAAGTTGTTGACCAGGTACTCGCGCACAACCATTGCCCTGGCCTGGGTGAGTACCAGGTCCTTCTGGTCATCGCCTTCCATGCCTGTGGAGACCACGACCACCGCAAATCCAAACTTGTTGCCTGCAAGGTACGCGCCGCCTGCATCGAGAGACTTCTCGTTCTTCAGCTTGGCCGAATCGCGGGTATCGAAGAGCTGTTTGGCTGTAAAGGTAAATGCCTTCAATGGGGCCCCCTGCGGAAGCCCTCCAATTCTATTTGCTGTCAGATCCCCCGAATCTTCATACCCACGCTTTTTGAAGTACCCGCTCAAGATGAAGTTGTGCTTGAGGGCCTCCATATTCTCCTGAAAGTCGGTCACGCCAGCCTGCGCCTGGACCATCGTGGCCTGCAGTGTAGTCGTTGTCTGTTGCACGTTGTTATAAAGCTGTTTGTCGTTGACCAGTGCGCCCACGGTTCCCTGGCCGGAGTCGATCTTGGCAGTTACTGAGGCGATATGCTCCGATGCAAGGTTCGCGTTCTGCATGGTCTGTTGACTGCTATCCAGAATGACACTTGCTTTCTTGATCAGGTCTCCCATCACGATCGGCGGCTGACTCTGGATCGTCTCGCCATTCTTTACGTCGGGCTGGCCGTTCGTTCCGAAAGAAATCGCCAGGTACTGATTGCCAAGCAATCCCTCGGTTTCAATCGTGGCCACAGAGTCTTCCTTGACGATGGCGTGCGTTGACTTATCGAGGTCAACAAGCACGGTTATCTTGTCGCCGGGCTTGTCAGGCAATGCGATGCTATGCACAGTTCCGCTGATCACTCCGCCGACCTGCACGTTGGCCCCGGCAGCCAAGCCTGCCACATTATCGAATTGCGCTTTCACCTGGTAGGTAGAGCTGAATAGGTACTGCTTGCTCCCTACGATGAAGACTCCAGCGGCAAGAACTGCCAGTGTCACAAAAATGAATGCTCCTAGCCGTGCCACTCTTGTCATATACCCTCCTACGACTACTTCAAAAATTCCTTCACAAACTTGATCTCGCTCCGCTCAAGGTCTTCAAAACTGCCTGCGATTACCACGTTTCCTTGATCCAGAAGGGCCAGCCGGTTCGCGATCGTCCTGGCGCTGTGCAGATCGTGAGTGACGACGATAGACGCCATCTGCCGTTCACGCTGCAGCTTGAGAATCAAGTCATCGATTTCCCCGGAGCTGATCGGATCAAGGCCGGCCGTGGGCTCGTCAAGAAGCAGGATCTCCGGCTCCAATGCAAGCGCTCGTGCCAGACCAACACGCTTCTTCATACCACCGGAAATATCGGAGGGCATCTTATCGAGGTCGCCTTCCATTCCAACCTCTGCCAGCAACTGCTCCACACGGTCTCCTCGTTCGGACCTCGACATTTCTCCCCGGTGTCGTTCGAGTGGGAACGCTACATTTTGAGCGATGGTGAGCGAATCGTAGAGTGCCGCTTGCTGAAACAAGAAGCCCATCTTCTTTCTGATTTCGCCCATCCCATCAAGAGCCAGCCCGACTATCTCCTGGCCATTGATGCGAATCGAACCCGAGTCAGGCTGATCGAGGCCGATGATGAGCCTCAGCAATACGCTTTTGCCTGTTCCACTTCGTCCGAGCACGGCCAGTGTTTCGCCGCGGCTTACACTCAAACTCATTCCATTCAGAACCTTTTGAGTTTCGAAGGCCTTCTGCAGATTCTCGACGGCGACAACGGGCGCGCCGCCGTCTTGCTTAATTTCCGCTTGCTCCATCGCTATGTCATAGGCTGTGGCCATTCTGAAATTCACCTAACGCGAAATCCTGGGTTAGTGGAAGACAACGAGAATGAGTTTGACCAGCACCACATCGGCCAGAATCACGAACAGCGATGCAAGAACCACGGAGTTGGTGGCTGCTCGGCCCACTCCCTCCGCGCCTCCGCGCGTGCGCATTCCCTGGAAGCAGGCAACAAGCCCAATAATCAGGCCAAACACTGCCGTCTTGAATGTGGGCGGCAAAAAGTCTCTGAGAGTTGCGCCACTGAAGCCTGTATTGATGAAGTGGTGCAGGGAGATTGGCTCCGCAAGAGTCTGCGCAACCCAGCCCATCAGCAGGCCGCCCGCGTCCGCGGCAACGGTCAGCAGAGGCAGCATCAGGATGCATGCCAGAATGCGCGTCGCCGCCAGAAGTCTGTAAGGGTTAATCGCGGATGCCTCGATGGCGTCGATCTGCTCGGTCACCTTCATCGACGCCAGCTCGGCGCCAATGCCGGCTCCCACGCGTCCACTCACCACCAAGCCTGTAATAATCGGGCCCATCTCCTGAATCACTGCGAAGACGATGGCCGAGGGGAGCAGTGACTTGGCCCCAAATCTCGTCATGCTCTCGCGGGTTTCCATTGACAACACAACGCCTACAGCGGCGCCTGCCAAGGCCACCAGCGGCAAAGACTTGGATCCGACCTCGTCCATTTGACGAATCAGTTCGCGCCATTCATACGGCGGCGTAACCACTGCCTTGAGAACCTGCCAGAAAAATATCCCCAGGTTTCCAAACCACTCGAGGAACCCGGTACACACGCCCGAGCCAAAGCAAAAGACTGAAGCCATGGGTGTGGTTCGCTGCTCCGGAAGCGGCGGGTTTGTGTCCGCAACTGTCGTGAATCCGCTGTCGCTCAATGGTTTGGACCAGGGTCTGGTGAACCGTGCGCGTTGCTAAGGTGCATGCGAGAAAGCAGGGAGTGGGGTCCGCTATAGAAGAACTCCAGGCTGATGTTCTGGCCCATGTAGGCCAGCATGCTGTAGTTGCCCATGCGGAAGGCATCCTTGGCGCCGAAGCGGTTAGGATACCAACCGTAAACCGCGGTAAACGTGCCCGCATAGGGTGAGACAAGCGCAGGAAGAGAGAACACGCGGTGACCGTCTTCCCCATGTCGTCCTGTCAATGTGGATACCATTGCATGACGCAGCCGCGGGAATACGCCTGTGCATTCACAGCGGTAGTACAGCGTATCGTCCTTGAAGGCTTCCGCGAGCGCATAACGCGCCGTTGTGCCGGCTACCCCGATTCCGAAGTTCGACCCGAATCGCCTGCCGTAACCAGCCATGCCTTGACTCCACTCCGGAGGCGCATTACCGGCCTGGTTGATGCCTGCCGAGACGCCGGCGCCGACAATCGTATACGGACCGAAGGCGTCGAAGGCATAGTTCTTCAACCTCGTTGCCTGCGTTGGACGCGTGTACGTCAAGTCAATCTGCGCTGAGGTTGCGCTTGTTACCGTGCCCGAGGAATCTCCTGAAAAAGTCAACGATTGCGACCTTGCCGACCCTGGTAAACTTGCCACGAATGCGGCGGCCAGAAGCACGAGCATCTTTCTGCGGACGTTGATTCCGAAAGCTGCCGGCCAGATCGATCGGCTACGTTGCCTGACCGCCAGATCTCCTTGGCAGACGTGCGGGGGATGCGAAACCCGTTTCATCGTCGATGGTTTCAAGGGCTCTCCTCCAACAGGCTTTGCCTTTTCTCAACACGCAGGCCGCTGTCAACGACATAGGTTGGCGATCGGCTGCGTCCATTGAGATATTGCCAGAGTTGGAACCTTCATGGATGGTCACATTTGCTCGCAATCGCAAGCAGGCATCTTGTGTCCCGTATCTATCGACGGCGTCAACCAAGCCCCTCCTGACTGCACTGCATGACTGCGCCACACCTGTCCAAAAGAGCACACTTTCCATCTTCCCGTTGTAAGATGATGGCTGAAACAGCGCCTGTGTTCGGCGAGGAGACCGTCATGTCCGAAGTTCATGCTTTCCCTTCCATCCCCACCAAAATCCTGTTGCCCATCGACTTTAGCCCATCGTCCCAGGCTGCTTTGGAGATGGCAGCCGACCTTGCTCTGCACTTTCACGCCGAACTCTATCTTGTGAATGTGATCCCCATGTTTCCCACCACGACGATCCCTGACCTTATTCCCGAAGGCGAATTCTTGCAGGAGGCCAGGACGCATGCGGAGCGCCATCTGGCCAAGTGCCATGCAGCTCTTGTGGCCAAGGGAGTGAAATCAACTTCCAGTATTGAAGTTGGCAATGACATTGCGGGAAGCATCATGGAAGTGGTCGAGCGCGAGCATATCGATATGGTCGTCATCTCCACGCACGGCATCTCCGGCTGGCATCCGCTGGTCTTCGGCTCGATCGCGGAGAAGGTTGTCAAGCTCGTGCAATGCCCACTCCTGCTTCTTCGCTCAGCCAAGCCAGACACATCTGTGAAGTCCCCATCGGGGCGCTCAATCGAATGGTGGTAAGAAGCACCGCGGTGCTGGCGGCCAATCGTGGCGCCGTTCGCTGCGCGACGCTGCTGCTTCCGATCAGGTGACTCCTGTTGTTTCCGGTTTCCCGGATTCCTACCCTTTCTGCCAAGGCATCCGGGCCGGTTCTTGCGATGAGCAAAACAGAACAGACTCGAGCTTGCGCCAAATGCCAAAATAATGAGTGCTTGAGTGTAACCGCGCTGCAAGCGCAGGGGGCTGTCTGCCCCAGGTGTGACGCCAACTCTCCCTCATGCTGCTCGGGACCGCGTTGCCGATGCCAGACCTCCAGGAAGCCTTTGATCGCATTGTCTGAAGGGTTTCCCAGCGGTCTTCAATGGATTCGCCACAATCAACGGTTTTTCCCAATCCAACGTGGCTTGCTCCTGGGCATTCATTTACCGCACCGGGAAAACCGCTGAGAGCAGGGCCATTTTGAAAAATAAACACGCCGAGATTACCTTCGAGTCCGCTACTTTTCTTGCCAACGCGGGGCTTGGTCGAAAGATCGTTGAACTGGAGCCCAAAGAGACCTTTTTCTGTCAGGGAGATGCGGCCAACACCGTATTCTTTCTCCAGAGAGGCCGGGCAAAACTCTCAGTCGTTTCGGCGAATGGCAAAGAGGCCACAATCGCGCTTCTCTCCGTCGGCGACTTCGTTGGCGAAGAGTCGCTGGCATCCGTTCCGGGACTGCGTCTGGCAACGGCCTCGGCCGTCAACTCGTGCGCGGCGCTCAAGGTCACACGGGAGGAGATGGCTCGTGTGATGCATGACGAACCTGTGTTCGCCGACTTCTTTGTGAAGTACCTGCTGACCCGCAGCATGAGAACCCAGGCCGATCTCGTCGATCAGCTCTTCAATTCCAGCGAAAAGCGCCTGGCCAGAATTCTCCTTTTGATGGCCGAGTTTGGCAAGCCGGGAGAACGGGACACATTCATTCCCCCCATTTCCCAGGAAACACTGGCGGAAATGATCGGCACCACGCGGTCCCGCGTCAGCTTCTTCATGAATAGATTTCGCAAGCTTGGCTTTATCGATTACAACGGCCGCATCCAGGTAAATAAGTCTCTGCTTAACGTAGTTCTTCTCGACCAGTTGCCAGAGCACAACTCGCTCAAGGCGGCTCTTCCGATCATCGGAGCCATTCTAAAGCCGGTCGTTCCGCTGGTTGAAACCATCCTCAAGCCCGTCATACCCTTGGTTCAAACCATCCTGAAGCCGGTGATTCCATTCGTCGGAGTGATCAAACGTAAATTGTCCGTTGAACAACCGGGGGCGTGACCATAACCCATCTCCGCCTATTGTGCGTCAATGAGCACCGGCGGAATCTTAAAATCGCGACTAAACTATTGATTCTATGGCGCTGCAGGATTCGAACCAATTTGTAACTATTGACAGATGAACACATTACTGAGTTTCAGCTTACATCTACCCCCCGTATCTACACCCTTTTAAGCTGCTGTGTCCAGACTAGCCTGGATAATTCGTGAGGCCTGATTTAGCGAAAGCCTTTTATGCTACAAACATGTTGACGAAACAGTGTTTAAGGCACATTGAGAGGCTTTCGCTTGAACGATTCTACCGCGACAGAGCGTTTGTTGTTTGCAGAGATTTTCGATAAGCCGGTGGTGATGGAATTCGACCAGCGGCAGGGCAGTTCCGATGGCGGTGCCGTGCTGTTGAAAGCCGCAGAGCGGCGTTATGGGTTGGTCGCCGCGATGTCTGGCTGTCTGCGCGATTCACGGCAAGCTGGCAAGGTCGATCATCCGTTGCAGGATCTTTTCAAGCAGCGCGTCTTCTCCATCGGCTGCGGTTATGCGGACGCCAACAACTCGGCTCGATTGGCTGCCGATCCCATGCACAAGATGCTGCTGGACCGCGATCCGGTTACTGGCCTCGATATGGCTTCGCAGCCGACGCTGTCGCGCTTTGAAAATGCGGTTGGTCCGCGTCAGCTTTATAGCACGGGCGCGGCGCTGGCCGAGAGCGTGATCGAGCGTCATGCGTAGCGGCGGTTCCTGGGAACGGGCTGAATGGGTTCGGGCAAAGGTTCGCAGCAGGGGCGAAGAAAAGAAAAAGAAGAAGGGGGGGTGGGGTGGGGGGGTTATTTTTCTAGTTACCCCCCACAAAGCGCTGCCCGTTGGGTGTTTCCCTGGTTTGAGGCCCAAGATGTTGTGGGGTTTTGCTATCGAAAATGGTCGAAAAAGCCTTGAATTTACGGTCGGGATTCGGCGCGGTTTGGGGGAATGGGTAAACCGGCTGGGGGCGTGCGGAGCGTCGATGGGTCGGAGGTCAGGCATACGGCTATTCTGCGCTTCTTTAGGGTAATTATCGGTAACAGCGATTGCGGAGGCCTTATGGCGGGGGGACGATGGCAGCGACGGGCTGGTGCGGCTGGAGCGCGGGGGCGCATTGCGGCGACGGTTTTGCATGACCGGATTGAGCTTGAGTTGCCGCTGGTGCGGAGGGATTTTGCGGCGTGAGTGTAGCCTGAGTCCTTAAGAGCTAAAGACTATAAGAACTGATAGATATGAGTATCCCACCCAAGCCACAAAGGCAAACACGTGGCTTGGATGGGGCACCCGGCCTGGAGGGCTACAGAAGTGTCGGCCTGGAGGAGGACGAACAGGGGGTTTGGACCAGGATTTGCAGGAAAGTCGGCTTGCCGGCGGATAAAAATCGGGAAAAGTCTGCGCGGGGGTGGGCCGATTGAGGCAAACGTCTGCAAAATAAGGTGTATTTGGGGCTATTTTGGGGGTATTTGGGCGGGTTTGCGGAGCATGGAGGGCGTCCGCGGGCGTAATCTTGCAATATATATTCAATCGGATATAATGATGTTATGAAAGTCCTGCGGTTTCTCGGCGATTCGCATAAGGCCTTGTGCGATTTTCCCAAGGATGCGCGTCAAAACGCCGGTCGCCAGCTTTTGAAGGTGCAACGAGGGGATTTGCCGGACGATTTTCAGCCAATGTCCGATGTCGGCAAAGGTGTGGAGGAGATTCGGGTCTGGGAGGAATCGGGGACTTTCCGCGTGATGTATGTGGCGAGACTCGCCGACGCGGTTTATGTTCTTCACGCATTTCAAAAGAAGACGCGGGAGACTTCCAAGCGGGATAAAGAGATTGCCAAACTGCGGTTCAAACAGTTGATGCGAGGTGATTGATGAGCGAACTGGAAATGCGGGAATTTGCCAATGTCTGGGATGCGATTGCGGACACGCCGGAAGAGGCGGCGAACCTGAGTTTGCGCTCCGATCTGATGGACGAGATCGAGGCGATTATCAAGACGAATGGCTGGACACAGAAAGAAGCGGCGAAGCGCTGCGGAGTGACGCAGCCGCGCATCAACGATCTGCTGCGAGGGCGGATTGCGCGCTTTTCGCTCGATGCGCTGGTCAATATCGCTTCAGCGCTGGGGCGCAAGGTTCGGGTTAGTCTTGAGGATGCGGCGTGATAAAGAGCTATAGAAAGAGATATCCCAGGTCTGAGAATCCAGACCTGGGGCACCCGGCCGTGGCCCAGAGGTAGAATGATGGCTTGGCCGAGGTAATTCCCAATGGATCGAGAAGAGGCTAAGCCGTCCCCGCCACAGGGTTTGCAGCCCGTGCTCGGGACAACCCTCGACATCGTCTCGAAGTCTGTCGCGGCCTTTGCGATTGTTCTGTATGGCTGCGGCTTTCTGATTACGTCAATTCACCAGTTCAGCTACGGATTTGTGGAGACTAATCCATTTCGTCCAAGGATCGCTTCCGCTGGCGCTTGGTTCCTCCTGTTTACGGCGGTGCCGCTAGCTATTGCAAGAGGTATGCAAAGGTATCGGCATCTCTGGGCGGGACAAGAGAAATGGTGGCATAATATCGGTGCTATTCTCTTTGAATACTACGTCGCCTGTTTCTTCTTCGGTCCAGCTTTTTTTTGGATGTTTGATTTCTATGTCGACCCCATGGCAGTCTTGCCAACTCCGACAACATGGAAAATGGTTGAAGCTGTTCTTGCCCTTCTTGCCGTTCTTGTTCTCATCACTCTTTGCGTCTGGAAGCGTGTTCCGTGGTATGTATCAGGTATAGCCTCGATCATTCTTGTTGGCAATTTCATTCGATCTGCCTCGATCGAACTGTTTGCGTTCGGGCACTTTCGGTTCAGCGCCATTTGGCTTTGGTTCTTTGCCATTGGGATAATTGCGCTTCTTGAGATGAAGGTGCGCTCCTGGAAGCCGAGACTTGGGGACTGGCCCCAGACAATTTTTCTCGTGCTTGGAGCACTGCTAATATTTGCGTCGTACTACTATCCGCACATAAAGTCCTCCTGGGGCGGAGGGTCTCCGATCCCGGTAACTATCTACTTCACGAAAGATTCGATCATCATGCCTAACCAAAGTGTTGGGGCCTTGCTTGTAGACGAATCGGACGCGGGATTATATGTTGTCGGCAAGAACGACAAGAAGGCGACGTTCATACCTCGCGGCTCGGTTGGGCTGGTCTACTATTCCGGCGCTTCCGGCTATTTAGTGGGTACTGGGTTCATATCGAGCCCGCCGCAGTGGAAGTAGATGGCGTTGATGAAGTTCTGCCGATTGCGAAATCCGCGTGCCGTGTACTTCACCCATTGGATCTTT
>Ga0224554_1000116_pt1 | contig 72822 bp, 74 predicted proteins | sample 714S22024metaG_FD_180666 | JGI IMG/M metagenome (GOLD analysis project Ga0224554, IMG submission 180666) | Peat soil microbial communities from Stordalen Mire, Sweden - 717 S2 20-24 | ecosystem: Environmental > Terrestrial > Soil > Wetlands > Peat | place: Sweden: Norrbotten County, Stordalen... | reverse complement strand
TGGAATTGAATCTTCGTTGCCACCGTTTGGTGAGCCGGGCGTGTGTCCGCTGATTGATCATTTTTATTCACAAAAACAATCAATCCACAAACGGTGGCGCTAGTCCAACTGCATTGTTACGGCTAAGTCCACGTGTTTCACAGCCGTTCGGGCTGTCAATCCAAACGCGGACTGACGGGAAGGATACGTCCTTCTTCGCAGGTAGTTCATCAATAACGCCGATGATTTTGCGGGTTTCCATCATAACGCCATCGACCTGATTGAGTAGGCAGAGACGCGCCCGCGACTGAAAGCGCTGACAAGTCGTACCTGCTGCCGTGAACGAGGCGCAACAGCAGGCGCCGGCAATGAGGCGACCGGTCGCTGACTCAGTAATTGCCGCCGTCGCAGGACAATATCCGGAAATCCAGAGGCAGACAGAACGCAGGGAAAACGCGCCTGCCGTAGAAAGGACAGCATTTTCTCCACCGGTGACGCTTGCGGAATCGTGATTCGTTGGCCACTACGATCACTCAACCTGACTTGAATGGCCTTCGGCACGGTGACTGAAAGTAACGCCCCCGAACCGCGGCTTGCCTCCATAAGTGCCACCGGCAGTTCATGTGCGGTCCACGTCAAACGCGTTCGGATGTTTGAAGCCGAGGCGAATTTGAACACGATGTTTGCACACGCAGGCAAAACGACACCTTTGACAAAGTGGATTTCAAAAAGAAACTGGATTGGATGGGCGAGGCCAAACCGAATGAGATCGGGCCTTCGCGGTCCGGGCTTCGACTGAATCACAAATTCATCAGCGTCAGCCTTCCACGGCAGGTAATCGATGGACAACTGGCCAGAACGCCGCTCTTGAACCAGCAATTGTGTGTATCTCGGTACTAAATGCCTCGAAACCCGAACGAAAATTGCCAGTTCAGCATCCTTCGAAATTTCCCAACAATCTGGAGCCAACTCGTAGGCGCTCGCGGGTGACAGAAACCCGCAATCCGCAATCCTGGCAGCAATGTCAAAGTGAAGCAGCGACTTCAGATTCTCGCGCACCTGCCAGCTTGGATCTTCGGGTATCTGGATCAGGGCCGCGTGCAAGCCCGCAATCGTCTTCAAGGATTGCGCCCCCACCAGCGCATGGAAATCACGAATCGGTTTCCTGCTGACCACAACGTAGCCTCCGGGTTTCAAGACACGATGTCTGGGAATTCGCACGGCCTCACCATCGGTGGCGCGAAATACCACAGGTACATCGTCAAAACCTTCAACAATATGTAGTTCGTGATCTCGGCCTTTTAGCTGTGCCTTAATCAGGTAGTTCTTTTCAGGCACGGAGATTCGGAAGTATTGCTGCCTGAGGTCGGAGTGGATTGTGTATGGGGTTGAAGTTTCGCCGGAAATAAAATGAACGAAGCCTGCCCGGTATGCAGGCCGAAACCTCACGGCAAACGAAACCAGACTTCCCTGCGCGGCGGACGACTGCGTGGCCACCATAACCGCGTCTAGGTGTTCGTATTCATGCTGCGAAAGCGGGATGTCCCGATGGAAGTTCTTCGCGTATCTTTCGCAATCATCGTTTTCGTTCCCGGGCCGATGTCGGAAGTGCGGCGATTGGAATTCCCCCGACGCGTAGAATACCTCAGATTGACACACCGGGCAGAGATAACGGTCCGGAAACCGCGCCGCGGAGGTGTCTGCGGCCCGGACGCGCTGCTTTCTGATTGTGTCAAATGCGTCGTCCATCCGGTACTAAGAATGCACAAAGCCCGGATACAAGCACGCACAAAAAAGTCCGCCGGCCGCTATTTCATTGTCCTCGCCGCGCTGGGCGGGCGCACGCCCAAGAGGGGACAGAGCCGCTATTTCGACGGATGAAAGTTGCAAAGCGGGAGGATCTGCTTGATCGAGCGATTACCCACCATTTTGGCATTACAGGAAACGTCTCCCGTGGGAGACATTCGACTGCCGGGGAATGAAGAGCAACAGATCCGCCAAGGCCGGCCTATCGGCAAACTGCAGCAGCCACAAGCGCTGCAGGCATGAAACCAGACCTTCGCGCAGATCGAGGCGTGAGGCGTGAGCTGTTGGCCTTGTGCTTGCCTGGCCGCTCTGGGTGGAGAACGGCGGGGCGCGGAACTGGAAGCTGGTTGAGGTCTATTGGTTCTGTCGTCCCTCCATCGGAGGCTCGACCGATGACGACGTGGCCGACGGTGTGTACGTGCCCGACTATTATCGTGACTCGCAATTCTGGACCGACTCCAAGCTGGGCGGCTACTTCGGCGCGCTGGGCCAGAGCGACGGCTGGCTGGTAACCTAGCTACCGCATCCTCGCCCACTCCTCCTTTCGGATGCGGGATGTTTATGAGCGCCATCCGAAGGAAGACCCCCGGCAGGAGCACCTGGCCTTTTGATGGGTGCAATTCCAGACTTGCACAATTCCTCAAATATGTTGAGGATATGTGTATGAAGAAAAACGATCCTTTTGCTGTTCTGATGGTGGTGGCGCAAGACCAGCAAGGTTACTTTACCACCAAGCAGGCGATTGAGGCCGGTTACGCGGACAACACGCACCCTTATCACGTCCATGCGGGGAATTGGGAGCGAGTGTACCGGGGTATTTACCGGGTGGCGCATTTTCCGCCGCCAGAGGACGGGGAGATGATGGCCTGGCTGCTCTGGTCGCGGGGGCGCGACGAAAAGCCGGTGGCCGCGATGTCGCACCAAACCGCCCTCAGCCTGTTCGAGTTGGGAGATTTCAACCCAGCCAAAGTTCACATGAGCGTGCCGAAAACATTCCGGCGAAACAGCCCGACTCCCAAAGCGGTCGTGCTCCACCGCACAACACTGGCACCCGCTGAGGTCACGCAACTGCGCGGCCTGACGGTATGCCGCCCGTTGCGGGCGCTGTGCGACCTGGCCAACGCAAACCCGGATGCCTCCGCCGATCTCCGCCCCATCGCGGTCGAGGCGCGGCGGCGCGGTCTTATCACCGAGCGCGAACTTTCAGCCATGAAAGAGCGGAAGGATGCGCGGAAAATCGTCGTCGCCCTGTCGCCATGAGTCGTTACCAAACGCCCCAAGCCCTGCGCCGCGCCTTGGAGGATCGCCTCCTGGCTCTGGTACGGCTTGAGGGTGGCGACATCAACCGTTTGCGCCGCCAAACGGCCTTTGATCGCCTGTTGTGCCGCCTTTTCCGGGAAGCGAACGCACCGTGGCTGTTCAAAGGCGACTATGCGATGGAACTTCGCATCCAGCCAGAACGACCACATCGGCGTCGGTCATCCAGACGTTGCATGTCGATCTCCGATCCGATGGGAAAAGACGAATCAAACTCCACTTTGAGTAATCAAATAACATTGCGCGAGAAAGTTGGCGCGGGTACACTTCATCTGGCTTTTTTTCACTGTTGCGCGGGTGTTTCAGTGTCCTTTCCCACTGAGGCATGTCCAATTCGAACAGGCTGCAAACCATCCGCAATGCGCCGAACGGAGTTGGAAGTTCCCACCCGATCTTCCCTGGTTTCATCGGGCTTGCCACTTTCATGATTCGCCAGTATGCGCGCCGTCCAAACCCGGCACAAGGGTAATGACTTTTGCACGTCCCCAATTGGGGACATTTCGTCAAAACCCCAGAGGAGTCACCGAAAAAAACAGGGCTCCGTCAGACAGCCTTTGGCGGGTCACCCGAACTTCCTTCGGGTTGGGGATACTCGGCCCGGGTGTATTTGCAGGACCAAGTACACCTGAGCTAAATTTGCCTCTGGCGGGCCACGGACGGCCACCGTAGCAGAAAACTGAGTTGGTGAAATCGCGGATAGTGTCGGCGTTTTGGCCGTTGGTGCCATGACGATGTCAAAATAGCGTCGTTGCCGGCCCGGTCCCATGAACGGTCCGTCAAAACGATCTGGCCTGTCGAGTTCCTTTAGCACGTCCGCCATGCACGACGCCCAACCGGACTCCACGCAAGAAATAGCCTCATCCGGAATCGTTATGAGGCCGAACCAACAGCGCATGCGCGTGATGGCCGCGAGCCATCCATTCTCTGCCATCCATCTCGCCGCTGGAGAAAGAGCGGCCATGATCGAACTGCCAAGGCACCGTCTGAGCATGGTGCTCCTGTCCAAAGCAATAGTCCGAGGGAAGCAGTCCCCACATTCTCGCCAGTGAGCGACATCACCTCGCCCGAATTCTTCTTCGTTCATTCCAAACACGCGTGCGTCGCGCGGCTAACCTTTCTCAAACCCTCTCTGGCTGACGCCGAAAAAGAACAAACATCTGTCAAACCTAATGCTTAAAGTCGCAATCGCCGAAAATTGAGCAAACGAAATTGCAAAATGAATACTCACTCATATGAACAGGGCGTTTTGGGTGAGAGCTTAGTCAGCGAAACCCTTGCGGAATTTCGTCCTCCGTATTGGCACGCCGACAATTTGATAGTTCCATTCGGCGCACGCACCCCAAAAACCACCCAGATCGACCACATCCTCGCGTCGCCGTTTGGAATTTTTGTCCTCGAAACGAAGAAGTTTCGAGGGGCCATTGCGGGGGTGGCAGATGATAAACTATGGTTTGAAATCCTGGGCCGTCGAATCTTTCCTTTTTCCAACCCAATTCATCAAAACCGACACCACGTTTCTGTTCTTTCCGGTCGCTTGTCGCTGCCGGAGGCACTGTTCCAGTCGGTGATCGTTTTCGTCGGTGTTTCCAAATTTCTCCTCCCCGGGCTGCCCGGCAACGTTATCAGCACGATCGCGCCGGGGGTTCCGAAGTTGCGACGCTACATCCAGCAATTCACCACAGTCCTCTTGACCGAGGAGCAATTGTCCTCTGCAGTTGCAAATCTGCTCCGCATCAAGAGGAACGGCCTCACCCTCGACGACCATCTCCGGTCGCTGCGTCACGCAGCCACGGGGCAGAGCCTGCCACCTTGGGAAAATGGCGCCAAACATACTTTTGACGTTGGCGCGATGAGCGCTAGCGCGAAGATGACACAATCAAACAGAAAGGCAAAAGACACAAGCAAGGGCGTGATGGCGGTCGTTCCTCAAAATCCACGACAACCCCGCCAAGGCGGATCCTCAGCCGCTAAAACGTGGCCTCCTTCGACGGCAATCTGTCTCCATCTTCGATGAGAAAACGCAGTCAAACAGAAAAAACAGAGCCAGCACATGAAGCAACTGACAAAGCAAACAAAATAGAAAGAAAAAACATATGTCCGATCTAAATCACGTCGTTATCACTGGGCGCCTCGTTCGCGACCCGAGCATTAGTGGCAACGGATCCAAATCCGCGTTTTTTCGGATCGCCGCCAATCGCCGCTACCGCACCAAAACGGATTCGAAACAACAAGAAACAGCCTATCTGAATTGCAAAGCGTTCGGGGGTTGGGCCGATGCACTGGTCGATGGCAAGCAAGGCAATATAGTGCTCGTCGAGGGGCGACTCCGGACCGAGGAATGGGCGTCCGATGGTGGCACAGTGCGTTTGGAATTGGTCGTGGTGGTCAATTCGATCCGGTTCATGAATCGCGGAGTTCCTGTGCGGACTCCAACGCCGGAATCCAATGAAGCGCTTGTCAACGCCGAAGCGCCTTTGGGGGAAACAGCGCCGTCGGATGAGGTGCCGTTCTAATTCTGCTCGGAGTGTTGGTTAGGCGGATTACCGCCGCCTTCACACTCCAATAGACAGTCAAATAATCATATGAACAGTAACTCACTCGTCAAAATCGGGCCGCTTTCGCGGTGCAAGTTCAGTTCGGTTTTGGGCGATTATCCAAGGCACCCTGCTGACAAATTCCGGCCGGAGCATGCCGCTCATCTCATGCAACTGGGGGGGCTTGCAGAGGAGACCAGTCCAGAGGAGGTTTGTGCGTTGGCTGCGATCGATCACCGGGGCAAAGAGGAGGCGGTTGAGCGCGCCAAAGAATTCTTCATGACGTATGCGTGCATGGTCCCGACTGGCTTACCGGAACTGCCGGAACCTTGGCTGCTCGGGCTGACAAATATCCTGTGGGGCTTGCGGCAACCTCACTGGCACCGGTTGCCATTCTTTATCAGCCGTTTGGAGATGCAGGAAGGCTCCCTCCTGCTCCAGTTCGCCCAAGAGCTGCGTGAACCGGAGTCGCGCATCACCATTTGGGACCGCATTCGTTTCACGGTGAATGCCTGCCTATACCCGAGCCGCTGGAGAAAGCTCAAGCCACGGGATCAGGTGCGCATTCTTAACGTGTATGCATTCGAGGACAAATTTTCTGATGCAGCAAGCCACACGAGGTCGGCACGGAGGACCCATGCGCAACGATTTTAAGCACCTCATCCGGAAGGTTGCACAGGACTTGCGGGTGCTCTACCTGCTGCCGTTCGTCCTGCTGGTTTGGATCAGTGAGTTTTTGGACCGCCGATTGTGGCGCTACTGGAACATGAAATCTATGGAGAATTGGCGTCGGTTTCAATGGAGGTGGCCAGCTTACATCATCGCTCTGGTCGGCTGGGTTTTTGCCGCCGCCACTCTCCTTTGTCTGATGCACTGGAGATTGTGGTGAACGACACCCAGAAGCGGCGAACCGGTGCCGCCATGCGAAGTCAATACAAGCGCACCGCTTGAACTCGGCCGCCGCCAACTCTCAAGCAGAACTCACACAATCAACCATACAAACAACAGTCAATGCTATGTATGAAACCGAGACACACAAACCAATCCACAGAACGAATCTTGCGACTGGCGAGATCATTTCCTTGCCTGGCACGGAAGCTCGAAGGCTGGCATCCAGCAGAATTCGACCCGGAGCGGTTTCTGGCGCTCACGGACGGATGGTCGCACGGTGAACTCCTGTGCGCCATGTTCATCGTCAGCGTCTGGGACCCGGGCAGCGCCAGCTCCGGGGATGGAAGTTCGATCTTCTTGAATTTGCCGGCACGGCAGACCCTGACCATCGAGTGGCCTTGATGCTGTGGCTGGCACGCCCAAGTTGGTATTGAAAGCCAACTGCATCTTCGTCGACCAGATCCCCTGGCTGGCGCGGCCCAAAGAGTGGCTTGTGGTGGCAGAAAACCCGTCGCAACCGAAAAATCAGTCGTCCACTCGGGGCGGTGCGTATGCTTCTGCACTTGAACAACGGGCGGCACCGAGGACCATGGCCCCATGCGCGTGAATAGCCACAGTGCGAGGCATTTTTTCGCGATGTCGGCGAGGGTGCTCAATGCAGGCGCGGCCTCAGGCAGCCTGCCGCCGGTAGTGGTGATGTAGACCTCGGACCAGCGGCAACTCGACCACCTTTCCTCGCTCCGGTGGTTCCACCGGCCGTGAGATTGGACTGTCGTGCGAGAGAGATCCTCCGAAACTTCCGGGCCGAGTATTTGGATCAAGCTTTCTATTGGAATGCGCGGGACTTGGAGCAAAAGCTGGCATCCTTCAGGGACTACTTTAACGCCGTGCAGGTTCATCAAGGGCTGAGCGGAGACACCCCGGCGGAGAAAGTTGGAGGTTCAGGGCTGCCCTTGGCGAGCCTTCTCAATTATCGCTGGCAAAGCCATTGCCACGGCCTTGTTCAGCTGCCGATCGCCGCCTGACTGGAGTTTCGCCATGTACAGCAGGTGGATTGATGACCTACTACGTGCTGGTCTTGATGCGGGTTGGATCGAGACAGATCTGCCTGGCCGGTTTCACTCTGGCCCCGGATTCTGCTTGGATGCAGCAGACGGCCCGGAACCTAACGATGGCCGGGGAGGGGTTCCCGGAAAAATTTAAGCCCAACTGCAGAATCCTCTATCCCGCCTTTAAAAATGTAGGACACCACAAAATTGTCCTACATTTGGGGTTAAAATCGGCACCGATGGAGAATATCTATGTCAATACTTAGAATGCGATTTTCATAGGTAAAGTGCCAGCGTATTTGCACGGCACGAGACGTGCTTGGAAAGTCCAACAATTGATCCGTAGTCAGATGCCGCCCTCGAAGATTTTCGTTTTCCCTCGTATAACGGTGTCATGCGGCAACACTCGCCGGATAAGTTAGGGGGGATTCTGGGGGGATTGGATTTGGCCCCTTTTTCAGCCTTTTGCAACGGCAAAATCGTTGATTCTAATTGTCGTGCCTCGAAAATCATCTGCCCACCATGTGGCCATTCCCCAGCTCAAAAGTCAACCCCAGATTCACTAATATCAAATATGTTATTATTTGAGATGTTCGCGCAGATTCCCAGATCGCAAAAAACTTGGGCGATTTTCATCGTAGTGGGATGGGTGACGGTGGTTGGTCTTGAGCAGGCACCGGTTTGGATTTCCAACATAAAGTTGACGAAATCCAATTGTCTTTTAGCATGGATTATGCTTAAATCCAATCAAATTTGAAGAGATACGCTGAATCATCGTTGTCAGAATGGCGTGATCGTCCCGGACGCAAGCCGTTGGTCTTGCGTGGCGCACGGCAGGTCGGGAAGACGTATCTGGTGGAGCACTGGGGGGCAGAACATTTCGACTCGGTGGTTACGGTGGATCTGGAGCGCGAGCGAGATTTGCATAGTCTTTTCTCCCAGTCGGATCCGACGCGAGTGCTGGCTGAACTCGGTGTGTTGCGCGGCCAGAGCGTGACGCCCGGCAAGACGCTGTTATTCCTCGATGAGATTCAGGCGTGTCCGCCCGCGCTGGCGTTGCTGCGCTATTTCCATGAACTGATGCCGGAACTGCACGTCATCGCGGCGGGGTCGCTGCTGGATTTTGCGTTGCGCGAGTTCGAGTATTCCATGCCGGTGGGGCGGATCGAATTCCTGCATCTGCAACCAATGTCCTTCGAGGAATTCGTGGCCGCGACCGAGGGCGAGGCGCTGGTGGATTACCTCAAAACGTGGAGCCTCGCGCAACCGCCCTCGGAGGCGGTGGCGAAAAGATTTTTGGAGGCGGTGCGGCGCTACTTTTTTGTGGGCGGGATGCCTGAGGCAGTGGGGGCTTACGCGGAGCGAAAGGATTTGCTGGAGGTGCAACGCATCCAGACGGCGCTGGTGGAGACCGTGCAAGCGGACTTCGGGAAATACGGCCCGCGACGGCTGCAGGAGTTGATGCGCAAGACCTACAGGCACATCGCGGAAAACGTGGGGCGGAAAATCAAGTTCGTGAACATCAGCCGGGAGGAACGGTCGGCGGACGTGCGGCGCGCACTGGAATTGCTGGCGTTGAGCCGGGTGGTACATCCGGTGGTGCATACATCAGCCAATGGCTTGCCGCTGGGCGCGGAGCGGGACGAGCGGCATTTCAAAGCGCTGTTCCTGGATATCGGCTTGGTGAACCGGCTGTGCGGACTGGACCTGGTGGGAGCGGAGGATTTGATCACGGTGAACGAGGGCGCGCTGGCGGAGCAGTTCGTGGGGCAGCAGTTGTTGTGCTCTGCGCCAGCGTTTGAAGATCCACAGTTGTTTTATTGGGCGCGAGAGGCGCGCAACGCCAATGCCGAAGTGGATTTTGTCATCGGACGTAACCAGGAGATTCTGCCGGTGGAAGTGAAGGCGGGAAAAACCGGGACGTTGCGCTCGACGTTTCAGTTTCTGCGGGAAAAACGGCGGAAGCGAGCGGTGCGGTTTCACACCGGGTCGCCAGCGCTGGAGGAGATCAAGTTGCCGGGAGAAGAGGGAATGACGGTGCAACTGGTCTCGTTGCCCCTGTATGCGGTGGGGCAGTTGGACCGGCTGCTGTGAGCATCGTTTGGATGAAATCGCTAAGCGGGCTGCGTAGCGCGATGGCTTGCCACCAGTCGCCGGGCGGTTGGAATTCGAGCAGGCAGACGGTGCCGATGCGCGTGCTTTTGCGGAAGCAGATGATCCCGCTTTCTCCGGCGACCCATTCGGTGCTGCCACCGCCGACTTTGACGATCAGCACTGGCTGCGGGCCAATCCATGTCGAAGGGATGGATTTTGTGACATGCCGCGCCCAAGCGCTGGGACACACGAATTTCGCAGCCGTTTATGCTCCGCTCCCTGGGAATTTGATGACATCATCAAGGACAAGAAAGGCTCGACCCTCAAACGTTACCAAGCCGCCCTCAAGGATACCGCTTACAAACTGATCGAAGCCAAGGTGCTAGTCGAGACTCAACCGGTGGATTTCATGGAAGTGCTGCGCGTGGGAACCGTCAGCACGAACGTCTATCTGCGCCGTTTTCAAAATCACGCCGTGGACATGGATTGGCTGGTCAAGCGGGTGTTGCCCAAGAAGCTGTTTCCCGACATCACCCACAAAGACCAACGGGCCATCATCTGGGACAAACACCTGCGCGTCCTGGAGCGGGAGGGCAATCCTGAGCGTCGGAATTATTATGAACTGTGCTGGTATTTTGGCGGTTCACAGTCGGACAAGCATCTTTTGCCAATTCCGCGAGGCGCACCTTGAGGGCGCGGGCAATGCGCTGCAACGAGGCCAGCGAAACGTGGAACTGCCGTGCTTTATGCGGGACAACCGTTCGTTAATTCACGCCCTGTTGTGCTGTGTCCATTTGGTGCCGGAATGTCCTCAATGTTGCGATGCCATTGGATCGTATTCGGGCAACACAACTGAAAGCGCTGGGAGCCAATATCCGGCGGGAACGGGTAAGCCAGGGGATTTCCCAGGAACGGTTGGGGGAGATGGCGAGCCTGCATCCGCGGACGATTCAAAAGATCGAGGCAGGCCGTGTGGACATCCTGTACACAACGTTCATTCGCATTCAACGGGCACTGCGTTCTTCCTGGGAAAAGCTTATGGGCAAGCCCTAACGTCAACCTGGTTTTTGCTCTTTGTCACGTTTAAGTGACAGAACGGCAAAAAAAGACAAGAAAAAGACAAAAAATAGATTGCGTCTTCTGATTTACAACACCATAACATGGCGTTGCGGGATACATTCTCGAATTGGACGGCACAATTTAAGAGGGTAAGTTTGAATGAACTTTGCTGATCGCAAGGCACTGAAGCAAAAATACTTGGAATGCTTTGGCATCCGGGCCACGAACATGGTGACGTGGCAAGAGGCCGTGAGGGACTTGACCGACCAAGGCGTTTCCCGTGAGACGCTGGCGGACTGGGCAGTGGCGGCGGGCTATTCGAGGGGATACGTGTCCAGTTTGTTAAGCCGCATTTTTTGCTCTCTCGGTCTAAGGAAACGTGGAGCGGGAGGCGGGCGCAAACCATCGCCGGACGCTTTGGAACTCCTGGCCCACGCTCGCAGCCGGTATGGGTACCGCTTTCTCAAAGTCTTGCGTGCCGCCTGGAGGGCGGGAAGGACCCAAACTGCCGAAGATGGTCCGCCTGAATCGCTGCATCGAGACAGAATGAGCGCTAATGTGGCTCCACAATTAGGACGCAGTTTCAAAACCGCAACACTTCACTCCAACACGCGGGGAATTCGACCCGGACGCGAACAGCGCCAGTCGTCAAGGACAGTTTTTAAAGGGAACTCCAGCGCAACAACAGCGAGGACCACTCGCCGCAAACAACTATGAAAACCACCAAAAGTCGTTTGGCTAAATTGTTCGGAACACGTTTCACTATTCTCTTGTTGACTGTCCCGGCATTCTGCCAGCCCGGCCCGCCACCGTTTCCGCCAATCCAGTTGGACCGCTGGATTTTGGCGCAGCCAAATTGGTCGGACATATACGGTGATGCCCCTCTTGGATATATCGACTTGAACACCGCTCCCGGCTGGAGCCACGAGGGAACCGCCCTCAGCGTTGATACAAACTGCCCCGCATTTCTCAACCTCCCTGCAATCGACGATGGGGAGGCAAATATCAACCTGCCCTCTGGAACCATCATGTTTTGGTTTCAACCCAACTATACCAGTGTGCCGGACGGCGGCAACGGTCCCACAAATTGGGCAAGTTTGCTGACCATTGGCCAGTGGACAGCGAATGCCTCAGCCTCTTGCTGGTCCCTTGTGATTGACCCTGACGGAACCAATTTGGCTTTTCTGGCGCAGTCCAATGGAGCCAGTCAAATCGTTCTTACCGCGCCAATCGATTTTGATGCCGGAGACTGGCACAGTATCTGTCTGACCTACTCATCCGATGGCTGCTGGCTGTATTTAGAAGGACAGCCGGTCACCAATGCCGGACCTATCGCCTACACACCGAGCGACAGCGATTGCGTCGAGTATGGATTAAGCGTCGGCAGCGAGGGCGGCACAAACGGTGTGTTCCAAGCCAGGGGGCAATTCCAAGACTTGGCGACTTACGATGACCCGCTTTCCGCCGATGAGATTGCGCAGGACTATGCTGATACTGCCGCCATTATCCTCAATTGGGGCGGAAGTTTGCCCAATTCGCCCAACTCTGGCGGCTTTCATCCCGCCAACGGTGCGCCGGGCCTCCCTGGCGATGGCGGTTCTGGCACAGGCGGTTCCGGCTCAAGCGGCGGTTATTCCCTTCCAAACTATGTTATTACCAGCAACTATTTAGACTATTCTAATTTCTGGCTTGCCGTGACCAACAACCCTTCAAATGCGACTGTGAGCATTATGAGCACGCTGCCTGGATTAACTTACGAGATATTGACCAACGAAGATTTAGCCTCCACGAATTGGGGCGTATGGCAAGCGTCCCTTCTTGCGTCAAATTCCATCACATGGGCACCGCCGATAAGCCTCAATTCCAACACGCTCTTTTTCAAAGGCGTCCTTTTGGGTTATTTGGGCTCGAATCCCTATTATCCCGGCCCGAACAGCAGCGGTGCCCCGTCAATCATTACCCAGCCGGTGAGCCAAATCGTCGAGCAGGGGAGCAGCGCGACTTTCACCGTCGTGGCTGTGGGCGCGACGCCGCTTTTTTGCCAATGGGAATTCGACGGCACGAACATCGCCGGAGCAATGGGCAGCAGTTACACGATCCCCAATGTTCAAGCGACCAACATTGGCTGGTATGTGGCCGTCGTCTCGAACTCTTTCGGCACCGTGACCAGCGCGGTGGCCACATTGACGACTTCCAATGCGCCTCCGCACATCATTACCCAACCAGCGAGCCAGACGGTCAACGATGGCAGCAGCGCGACTTTCAGTGTGTGGGCCATTGGCCCATCACCGTTGAACTACCAATGGAGGTTTAGTGGCACGAATAATATTTCCGAAGCGACGAATATCTCTGGGGCGACCAACAGCAGCTTCGCGATCAGCGACGTGCAATCGAACTATGCCGGAAAATACGACGTGGTGGTGACAAACGCATTCGGCAGCGTTACCAGCGTAGTGGCCACCTTGTCAAACCTTCTGACTGCGCCGGTATTCGTCTTTCAGCCGATCTCCCAAACGGTCGTTGAGGGTGACACCGTGACCTTCAGCGCCCGCGCCGCGGGAACTGAACCAATATTTTACCACTGGCAGGAATATGATTCCACCTATGGATACACCAATCTTCCCGGCCAGACCAATATGCGCTTTGTGGACGCCAACATGCAGTCGGGAGATGCGGGGGCGTATGCGGTTGCTGTTTCCAATGCTGTCGGCACGAATGTTTTTACCAACATTGTTCTAACCGATGCGGGGGGCCTTTATTGGTCGGTCATGCCAATATTCGGCCCCCGCCAGGATTATACGTTTCAGGCCGGTATGACCTATTACATCTCGTTAAGCAATATTTATAGTGGCTGCACCAACCTTGATTTCTATGGTGTAACGACAATTCAAGGCGCCGCAGTGCTCAAATTCGATTACGACGATGCATCAACCGCTGCCACGCTGGTCTTGCATGGACCGCTGGTTTGCCAGACGGGACCATACAACCCGGCCATTCTAACGTCGGTTGACGACGATTCCCAAGGGGAACCGCCCTGGCTTTGGTTCGTGGAAGAAGGAGCCATTAGCACGACATTCCCGACGACAGCGGCCAACGGCTATGCATATCTCAATTTGGATGACGTTCACGATGCAAATTCCACAGCGATCAGCTATTTGCGCTTCTGCTATGCCGACCAAGCGGTGACAACGCCCACGAACTCGGGAGTATTGGATGTCTGGAACTGTCAGTTTGTGCAGTGTGATTCAGCTCTCAACAGTTGGGCGCAAAACAAGCCCTCAACCAACCGGGTCCATAACGCCCTTTTCAGCCTGTGCGATACCGTCTTTACCGCGCAGACCAACCTCGCCGAGTTGGACGGTGAACAAGTGACGGCTGATGTATCCTCGTTATGGAATCCGCTGCTCGCTCCGGGCAGGGTTTGCCTGACCAACTCCATCGTGTTGTGCGATCTTGGCGAAGGGCCAGCTATTCAAACTCAGGATGTGTCAGTCAATCCATCAAGCACACAATTTCAAGAAGGTGATAGCGGCTATTATTACTTGGCAAGGAACAGTGCCTGTCGAGGCGCTGGCACGACAAATATCAGTGACATCCTGCTGCAGGAGTTGCACCGGAAAACCACAGAGGCACCGATGTCCATGTCGGGCCCCTCCGGGGTTTCCAACATCCTAAACTTTACGGCGACCAGCAACCCCATCGGGTTGGAAGTGCAGGAAATGACGTTCTTTCCTGCCGCGCAGCGATACAGCGAAGGGCCGCCTGATCTCGGCTTCTATTATGATGTGCTTGACTACACTGTGTCGGATATCTCAGTGAGCAATCAAGTGACCGTGCTGCCGGGCACGGCCATCGGTTTCCGCAATGATTATCTTGGGGGCTTCTTCTTGCAGAACGGCTCTGCATTTGTCGCCCAGGGCATGCCCACGAACCCAATCATTCTCGCGGACATTGAGTTTGTCCAGGAAGGACCGTTGCTGCCGGGCTTTGTTTATCAACCCAACGCGACGCCGGTTTATCCGTGGGAGTATTTGTGGCCCTTCTACTCTTACGGCGGCATTGATTTCTTGTGCCCGCAAGCTGATACCAACAACGCCATCACAGCTCCGTCCTTGAATCTGCGGTTTTGCAATATGTATTTAAATCCGGATGATTATTTGGTTTGGGCAGGCTCCGTCGCGCCGGGTTCAGCCATGGGCTATTCATGGGCCAGTTCAGTTTATTGGTCCATGCGCGATTGCAACCAGCAAGGCGGGCAGATTGTTCTTGGCCAACCACTGGATTGGACCCAGCCGGATGCGACGAATTACGCTTCCGGGAGGGTATCGTGGACAAACAATCTCTTCGACACGGTTGGCATTTATCTGGATCCGTCGTATCGATCGGATGATGGGAGCGGGAACACCGGAGTCACGAATCTTGATCTTCCGTTTGAGGCGGACAACAACCTGTTTAAGAACGGATATTTGACTTTGCTTCCCATTCCAACATCCGCCGGAGACTGGATTTTGCAAAACAACCTATTTGACAATTGCGGCATTGCTCAAGACACAAATACAAGTCAGCCCCTCACTGAGGAGCACAACGCATATTGGGCGATACAACCAAACCCGCCGTCGCCTTTTCTGTTGTCCAGTTGGCTGTCGTCATGGGAAAATTTTAGTAGCTATCCCTACCCCGTTGCAACGGAATATGGGTTGAGTGACAACGATGGAAGCACGAATCAAACCGGAGACGTGACCCTTACGAATCCTCCTCCATATCAACTCGGTCCTTTCGGAAATTATTACATGACGCCCGGCACGGTGCTGGCCACCAACGGCAGCACCAGCGCCACCAATCTCGGCCTTTATTATTACACGACCGCGACCAACCAGACCATTCAGGGCGATTCCCGTGTCGATATAGGGCTTCATTATGTGGCGGCCAGCAGCAACGCCAGCGGTTGGGTCCCGCTTGAAACAAATGGAATCCCGGATTACGTTGCGGATGTCAACGGAAATGGGATCATTCCGCCGGGAGCCGCTAATCCCGACAGCGCCTTTTACACTAATATTGACCTCGACGGCGACGGCATGGTTGGCAGTGTGGAGACCGCTCTGGACAAAAACCCCCTCGTCTTTGACAATCCTCTGATACTGACCCAGAAGGTGACGGGGCAGGAGCCTGCGGTTGTAACGCTGGAGGTGGGGGTGAGTCACAACCTGGTTCAGAGCATCGGCCAGCTTGTGCTCATGGTGGACGGTGTTCCGGCAGCGACGAACCAATCCACCCAAGTGGCGGACGACGGTAATTGCCTTTTGGTCTGGAATACAACCGCCTCAACCAATTTCCCTCCAGGCCAAACCTATTTTCTCCAGGCTCATTTGATCCTCACTAACTCCGTCACCAACGCCGGGGTGACTGCGGATGGGCCACTCATTGCGTTCAATCAGCCGATCGTCATCATCCAACCGCCCGACCAGACCAATGGCCTTGGAGGCACGGTGACGTTCACCGCGTCAGCCACCGGCCCTGGCATCTATACATATCAATGGCAGTTTGACGGCACGAATATTGCCGGCGCTACGAACAGCACTTACACAATCAGCAATCTCGCAATGACCAACGCGGGCAGTTACACCGTGGTTGTGGAAAACGCCGATGGCAATCCTGTCACCAGTTCCAACGCCGTTCTCACGGTGGAAGATATACAGCTTGCAATCACATCACAGCCGTTGAGCCAGCAGGTTATGGAGGCGGACACCGTTACTCTTGCGGTTTCGGCCATTGGAACGCCATCCCCGACTTATCAATGGCAGATGTGGGATTCGACGATTACCCAGACATGGACCAACCTTCCAGACGCGACCAACAGCACTTTGATCATGCTCAATTTTCAGTCCGGCGATGCGGGCAGCTATTCTGTAATCGTGTCAAAAGGAACGACGAATCTGTCCAGCCTGCCCGCCATTTTGACGGATTTGGGGCCAAGCCCCGATGGAACAACGATGTCGCTCGTGGGGCCACGCCAGGACTACACATTCAGAGGCGATACAACCTACTTTATTGGTTCTCCACTATTTGATGCTTCGACGGTGGATCTTTATGGGAATACAATAATCGAGGGCCGAACAGTCATCAAGTTTTACAATGCCACCAATGCCAGTCTGATTGTTCACGGCACCGTGAATTGCAAAACAGGTCCTTATCAGCCTGCGATTTTGACGTCCGTTGACGATTTCTCACTTGGCGAACAGCCCCAGGTGTGGTATCCCGATGGTAGCGGCTACGAGGATATCATCCCACTTGGAACAGGGACGCCGGTGTGCTCTCAAAATCACACTGCCTACCTCAATCTGGATGATGCACATGATACAGGGGGCACGACGCTCAGCTATTTGCGGTTCAGCTATGCCGACCAAGCCGCGACAACGCCGACCAATTCAGGGAATCTCCAAGTCTGGGACTGCCAGTTTTACAACTGCAACTTCTGCCTCAATAGCCGGCTCCAAAGCGGCTGTTCCACCAACGGCCTTCACAACGATCTCTTCAGCCTCTGCAATTTCGCGCTGGCGGCTCAAAATAGCTGCATGGAAGTGGACGGAGAACAATTAACCGCCGACGTCGTCTCTTTTTGCGACCCTGAGTTTGCTCCCTCCAAGGTCTGTCTGACCAACTCGATCATCGTCGGTGACCTCGGCGGCGGATCGGCGCTTTTGATGCAGAACGTCGCCATCAATCCTTCTACCACCTCGTTTGGCCCTTCTGAAGACGGTTCCTATTATCTTGAAGATGGAAGTCCCTGGCGCGGAGTCGGCACGTCAAACATCAGCGCAACGATGCTCCAGCAGTTAAGGAACAAAACAACGTGGGCACCCGTTTCAATTCCTTACGCTTCAATGTTCTCGAGTCCGACGATTTTGTCTCCGACCGTCCCTCGCTACACTAGCGGGTCTCCGGATATGGGTTACTATTATGACCCCTTTGACTATACAGTGGCTGCTTTATTAGTTTCAAGTCAAGTCACGGTGCTGCCCGGGACAGCTATTGGCATCCGAAACGACTATCTTGGCGGGCTTTACATCGCTGGCGGGGCTTCTCTCATTAGTGAAGGAAGCCCGACCAACCTGATCACGTATGCAGACGTCGCGCTGGTGCAGGAGGGCCCGTTCGCATACGGCACCGCGTACGACTGGATGGTTTGGTGGTCGCTTGGACTTTATGGCGGGGCTGCGCCTGATCCAAATGTGTATGGCGGCATTGCTTTCTTTGTTCCAACATCTACTGACAGTTCTTCAGCCACGCTCAAAATGGATTTTTGCCAGTTGTTTATGACTCCTGACGATTCCTGCATCCAAGCGGGCATCACCCCGGATTACCAATTTGCCTGGGCTGCCTCCAGTTCCATCTATTGGACAATGCGGGACTCCACCGTGCAAGGCGGCTATATTAACCTTGGACAGCCGGCAGATGGCCAGGATCCAAACGCGTCCTATCCTGGAGGGGCTGTTTCGTGGGCAAATAATCTTTTTCAATATGTGCAGATCAATCTCAGCCCGTCATTTACTGCGTCTGATGGGGACACCAATGGGCCGAACGTGGATATGGAGGTGCAGGCATGGAACAATCTTTTCCGCCAGGGGAGCCTTGGTCTTGAACCGATTACCAATTCAACCGGCAGTAATTGGATGTTTAAAGACAACCTCTTCGACCAGGAGATCGTTTTTCAGGATGCGAGCCAGCCTTTGGACTATGGTTACAACGCCTATTGGCCGCTGCCAGCTACCGCTTTGCCAGTGCAGAATTCGATGATCTTGCCGGTCTTGCCTTGGTGGCAGATTCAATCGCCACCCGCGTCTGAACTTTCTTCCACAACGACCGGGGATGGCACCACGGATGGAACAGGAGAGCAGACCAATGCAGCGCCTCCGATATATGAAACTGGAGCTTTCGGCATGTTCTACCAAGCTTCCAACAGTTCGTTATTGCATCATGGAAGCCAGACGGCGGCTGCGGCGGGTCTTTACGCCTATACGGTGCTGGCTAACGGTGCGGAGGAGGCGAACTCCACCGTCAGCATCGGCTTGCATTACGTCGCAACCAATGGCACCGGAATGCCATATTCCGACACAAACGGCTTACCGGTTTGGTGGGAAATCGGTTATCTTGGGGCACTTGGAATGAATGCAACGAATGCTGACCCGGCCGGCGACGGCTACAGTAACTTGGAGAAATACCTGCTTGGCCTCGACCCGAACATCGCTTATCAAGACCCAATGATCGTGGAGTCTCCAGCCGATCAAGTAGCGTACGTGGGAGATTCTACTGCTTTCACCGTTCTGGCAGGCGGGACCTTGCCCCTCTCCTATCAATGGTTCGACAACTTCAATCCCATTGCAGGAGCGACAAATGCGTCCCTAGTCTTTGCCTCAGTTCAATTGACCAATAAAGGAATATATTCCGTCACAGTTACATCCGTCAATGGCAGTGCGCCGAGTGATCCTGCCCTTCTAATGGTAATCGACCCTACCACATACACCAATTCTTCACCTGTCTTTTTATCTCTTCAGGACAACACCACGGTTAGCGGTACTATTTCAGTCGATGCCTCATTTACAAGCATTTTTCCGATCGCGCAGGCAGAGCTCTTTATTGATCAGCGTGACATGGGTATCATCACCAACGGGCAAGCTGTCTCCGAATGGACCGTGGACACTTCGCAGTTTCCCAACGGGACCAATGTCGTGCAGCTAACTTACGTGGCATGGCTGCCCACCACGGACCAGGATACCGGCGAGCCCACGATCGGCCCGGTTCCCTTCAGCGCCTACCTGACAAACCTGGTCACTGCCAACGCGCTGGCGGAAAATGTCAGCCCCCGCAGCGGTTTCACGGCGGGGCTGCCCGCGATGAACTTCGCCTTCGACACCCTGGCCCCGGCGGTTCTTACCCTTTCGATGTATGATTCAACGGGGACCAACCTCCTTTGGAACACCTCCGGGACCAACCTCACCGCCGGGACTTGGTCGACCAATTGGAACATGCTGGACACCAACGGCAACCCCGTGCCCATGCCGGGGCCCGACCAGGCCACCAATTTCCTGGCGGTCGTGACTAGCTACTCCCTACCCGACGCAACCCCCGACATCCCCTTGCTGGGCAACGGTTCCACCCATCCCGTGCCGATGGGCGAGGGCGGCACTACCGTGGATATCCCCATTTGGGTTTCCGGGGATCCCTATGCCGGCCAGACGGCGGTCCTCTTCAACCAGTATTACACGGGCTATCTGTTTGGCAGCTTGAATACGCTGATGAACCAGATTGCCAACGATGTCATGGGGGATGTGCTGAATGCCTACACAATCCACCCGCAGGACTGGGACGGTGGTGACCGCAGCATGCTGGTTACCGCAGAACCCTATGAATTTTCCAGCGGCGACAATGGCAACAGTGGCAGCTTCCTTTGGAACTGCTTCACCAATCTGCCTGAAAGGTGGGAGACTGGCGATTACGAATACGTCTGCCACGCCAGCTCCACGGATTTTGGGGGCGGGACGGGGCAATATTTCAAGTATCTTTTTAATTATTCCGATATCGGCAAGGCCCTGGGGAACTTCCCCAACGCCGGCCAATACCACCACAGGGTCTGGTGCGCGGAAATCAACGGGTGCAACTCGGCAACGGGCGACATGAACGTTTATTTTGGGTCCCCCGCCGACTTGATGAGCAGGCAGATGACATTGAGCAGCTTTGTGGGATGGAACAGCTACCTTCTCCTGACCCCGTCGGAGTGGTGGTTGCCCACGGATTTCCCCACCTTCGCGATTGACGACGGCTGGAGGAGCATTTGGATAGAGCAGGGCATGAGCACCGACATCACGCTGGCGGAGGCCTGCTCCATGACGATCAACAACTGCTTTAGCACGTCCACCGCCCAGCTATACTGGAGCGACGCCTGGCAGCAACAGGGGGGTGCGCTCGACCAAACTTGGTGGAAAAACATGGAACAGGAATAACCTATGAACCGATTGACTCACTCTTTATTTCAAACAGGAAGGGGCCGCGCCATAACGGGGCTTTTCATCGTGCTGGCAGGACTGGTTTCCTGGCAGCTTAAACACAGCTCTGCGCCCAAACAGGAAAGCTCGCCGTCGCCGGCAGCCGCGCCCGTTGTCACTGTGGCATCAAATGCGGTGACTGTCGCCAAGCCCCCGGAAAACCTCCGCGAGACCAATATTTTGTCGAAAACGGACCCCGTGGCGGTCTCCATAGCGAGATTCAATGCCGCAGCGGTAAAATCGGGAATGGTTCTTGATCTCGCCAATCTTAAAGGGCTGCCGGCGGTCACCCAGACGAAGATCAGCAGGTTCGTGGGGGCGGACGCGGGGAACGGGCAGACCAATTACGCCAAGGTCGCGGTGCCCGCAGCGAACCTGTACACCACGGTCCTGACAGAAAACGCCTCCTACATAGTGGCCGGCTCTCCCCAAGGCGTCTTCCCGGACCAGGTCACCCATATGAAGCTTTCCGGGAACGATGAATTTGGCGCCATGAGGGGCTTTGACCGGATGCTGTCCGCCTCGCCGGGGACGATAACCAGGGAATACAGGCTGTTTTCAGACCCTGGCAAGTATCCCGTCACCTGCAGCGACCAGGCCGCCGCGGGCGCGGTGTCAAACTTTGTCAGGGCCCTGTACCCCGATGGGACCTATGTATTTTCCCGTGAGGTAAAGCACGGTTCAATCATTGGAACGCCCTTCAAGGAATACCGCTACTCGACCCATTTCACCCCGATGGAGCCGTACTCGACGCGCCAGACGGCCTATCTTACAATACAGGTGCGCACGGGAGGGCCTGATCTTGCGGGTACAAAGGATAAGTGCGCTTTGGTGGGTTATATGAGAATCGGGCCTCTCAATCTTAAGGACATAAAGACTCCTTACGGCTGCAAACCGACCCCCGCTGAAATAAATGCCGTCTTGGGTCGTTACGGCCCGCACTATGGGCCTAAATCCATTAGCCAATGGCATGCCAAACAACAACCCTTGCAGGTTTCCACTCCTTAAAACTTTGTCATGAAAATAACCGACAGTCGATCTTCCAAAGGCATCGGTGATATCCCCCGGCCAAGTCTGGCTGGCAATGGTTCATCTATGTTCAAATATATTCTGGCAGCTGTCGGGCTTGTGGCCATCCCTGTTGTTTTTTTAATTTCCACCACCTGGTTGCCGCCGGAATCCCCGCTGCGGGCAAAAATGCACCGGGCCCAATCGGACGCGGCACAGTTTGAGGCTGCGATCAACCAGTTTCATAAAACCTATGGCTACTATCCTGTTTCCAACATCCTTGGGGCCGACCCGGCGCAGATCTATCAGCAAGCTTTTGAGGTATTGACAGCCAATCCCAACAATCCCCTGACAGACAAATTGAATCCGCAGCACCAGGTTTTCTACGCGGGGGAATCCAATGACCCCTACGGAAAGCCCTACCATTTGAAGATCGAGCCCGAAGTCAATCCCACCAATGTGGTTGTTTACTCAACCGGGCCAGAAGGAAAATGACACTATTCGCTCCGTCGAGGCTCCGAAAATCAAAATGTTATTGCCAACGCTATGCCGAATTTGGATGATGCCAACATGGAAAACTGTGAGCATGAATTTTCGGACTTGTTCCGCGAATGGGATCGGGTGTCGCAAATTGCACTGAAACAGAAAGCACTGTGGCATCTGGAGCAAGACATCCACATGATCGAGGATTTGAAAAGCGGACGGGGCACGTCGGCACGGCTCGCCTTGTGGATTCTTGAAGGCAGTATTGCCCTACGGCGGCCCGGCCTTCATTGCCCCGAATCCTTAGAGCCTGTTTGAAAAGTCATTTTTTCTTAGCCAAGACGTTTGAGCATAAGGCGAATCATAGCCAGATAGACCATGGTTTCGCCGGTTTCGGCTTGTCGTTCGTAGTCGCGATTGAGTCGGCGGTAGCGTCCGAGCCAACCGAAGGTGCGTTCCACCACCCAGCGCCGCGGCAACACCTTGAAGATGTGAAGGTCGGAGCGCTTGACGATCTCGATGGTGCAGCGCCACAGTCTCCGGGTCCATTCTAGCAGTGTTCCCGTGTAACCGCCGTCGGCCCAGATATGTTTGACGCGCCGGCGAGTCTTCCGGCTGAAGAAGGCGGCCAGCAACTGTTTGGCCCCATCCCGATCTTGAATATCGGCGGGCAGAACCATGACCATGAGGAGCAAGCCGATGGTATCGACCAGGATATGCCGCTTGCGTCCGTTGACTTTTTTGCCGGCATCGTAACCCCGCTCGTCGCTCGTCTCGGTGCTTTTGACACTCTGGCTGTCGATGATGGCCGCGCTGGGCTGCCGTTTGCGCCCTTCCACTTGGCGTGCCTGTTCCCGCAAGCGGGTGTGAATGGCGACCCACAAACCGTTGCGCTTCCAGATTCGGAAGTAATGATAAACCGTGCCCCACGGGGCAAAGCTCTCGGGCAGATTGCGCCACTGGCAGGCGGTCTTGGTGAGGTAGAAGATCCCGTTGAGCAATTCCCGGTAGCTGTGCTCTCGGGGTCGCCCGGTCTGGCAAGGCTTGGGAAAACAATAGTCGATGAGTTGCCATTCGGCGTCCGTCAGATCAGAAGTGTATCGCATCCGCAGGGTACTGCGGGAATATGTTTACTCAAGAGTGGTACGTTCCGCCTTCGAAAACAGGCTTCGCGGGGTCATTTTTCTAATTCCAATCGGGCCATTTGGAGGGCTGAACCGACCCATTGATCCGTCAAGCGGCGGAAGCGCTTGTAGTTGGCCAATTGGTTGCGCACCACTTTTAGGTTTTGAGGGCGGACGAACTCTGAGGTCTTTTTCCCACCATAGACATAGTTGAGCTGATAGTAGGGTCCGTGACGGCGCGGGTTCTTGGAGTCTTTACAGCGGCAGCCGGGCTTGCCGCAGACGTTGTATTGACGGGAGAGACTGCCGGGGCGCATCGGTCCCAAGGACCTGAGTTGGGATTTCAAATGGTTAATCCTTTGTTGGAGCTTTCGCCGGGAGGCCTTTGTTTTTTCTTTCATGTCCGATAGCATAATAATACTATCGGATATGTCAACGCTTTTCTTTCCGCGCCTGCCCCAACGCTCTGTTCTTCTCTGGCGCGCCTTTTGGCGCGCCCTCCAACCGCTCCGCCCAGCCTGCTCCCGCACGAGCACCTTCCTCTGGTTGGTGGTCGTCTTGGCCGCCTTGTGCCTGCGCCCCGATCTGGCCGGGGTCACCAGCCTGGTGCGAGGCCTGGGCTTGTCCGAGGCCAGTTACTATGGCTTGCTGCACTTCTTCCATTCGCCCGCCTTGGATTTGGAGAGGTTGACGCGGCTCTGGCAGCAAACTCTCCAGCGCCTGTTCCGGCGGCACCTGGTGCGGGTCAACGGACGGGCCGTGGTCCTGGTCGATGGCCTCAAGCGTCCGAAGGAAGGCAAAAAGATGCCGGGCGTCAAAAGCCTGCATCAGGAGTCCCGCTGCAACGCCAAGGCTTCCTTTATCATGGGCCATTCCCTCCAGGCGGTCGCGGTCTTGGCGCAGGCGGCGGGGGTTTATCTGGCCGTGCCGGTGGCCGCCCGCATCCACGAGGGCGTGGTCTGGAGCAATCGCGACCGGCGCACTTTGCTGGATAAATTGGCGGCCTTACTCGCCGGCTTGCCCTGGGACCAGGCGGTGACGGTGGTGGCCGACGCTTATTACGCCGCCGCTAAATTCGCCCGTTCCTTGCTTGCCGACGGCCACCATCTGGTCACCCGCGTGCGGACCACCGCCGTCGCTTATTTCCCGGCTTCACCCCCCAAAGGCAAACGACGCGGGAGGCGCGCCCGCTACGGAGACAAATCCAAACTCCACGAGTGGTTTCGCTATGAAAAGGATTTCACCAAGGCGTCCAGCCCGGTCTATGGGGAAACGGGCGTGACCTTGCGCTATTACACTTTTGATTTGTTCTGGCGCAAATTGGGCCGCTTGGTCCGGTTTGTCTGGGTCATCCATCCCACCCGCGGCCGCCTGGTTCTGCTCTGCACGGATTTGACCCTGGAGCCCTTGGAGATCATCCGCCTTTATGGCTGGCGGTTCAAAATCGAGGTCAGTTTCAAACAGGCCATTCACACCGTCGGCGCTTATGCTTATCACTTCTGGATGCAAGACATGAAGCCCATCCGGCGCGGGGACGGTTCACAGCACCCCCATCGCCAGTCGGAGAGTTACCGCCAGGCCGTTCGCCGCAAGTTGGCCGCCTATGAACGCCACATCCAGTTGGGTCTCATCGCCCAAGGATTACTCCAGTACCTGGCCCTCCACTTTCGGCGGGTAGTTTGGTTCAACTTTCACACCTACATCCGCACAGCCTCGCCCCAAAAACCTCCCTCCGAGTGGGTCGTGGCACACGCGCTCCGCCACACGTGGCCGCAATTTCTCGCTGGTTCACCCGAAAGCGTTAACCTCAAGAAATTCCTCGCCTCCAAAATCAGCTTGGCCCGCTGTGGCTACGCCGATATTCTTGGACTGGAAAAGGCTGCATGAACGTACTACTGTCCAGTGTTTACATTGTACATACAAAAATGCTGATTTTATTGGTACTTTTTGAGTTTTCAAACAGGCTCTTACCAAAATGACGGTTCAGATGCGGCCCCGCAACTCAACATGCGCTTCTGCAATTTCTATATGACGCAGGACGACTTTGGCGTGGCGGCGGGTTCCTCAGCCGGCGATTATGGGGGTTCCCATTTTCGTTTGCCAGTTCGGTGGTTTGGACCATGCAGGATTGCGCCGTTTATGACGGGCAGCTTAAACATAAATGATAGGAACTTTGAGGTATAAGAAATGAAGCAAAATCTTCTGTTGATTACAGTCATCTTAATGGAATGTCTGTTTTTGTCCGACATCGATATCCATGCGCAAACCAATACCAATGTTCAGGCTGCGCACACATGGGTAACCGCGCCAAATTGGCAACCGGGCGTCACCAACCGGTTTCCAGGATTCAGGTCAACGCCTCAGCACCAGTCGTTTCGAGCTGCGGTCATGGCCCTACGCCGCGCCAAACTGGAACTCCAACACTCGAAAGACACTTTCAACGGCCATCAACAGACGGCCATAGACGCCTGCGACAAAGCCATTCAAGAATTGGAGATTGTCGCCCGTCCCCGCGCCGTCAACCCGTCGTTTTCTCCGCAATCCACCCCCCAATCTTCTTTAAAACCAAGCCCGCCGTGAATACTCAAGGTCGCTTTGAACTTTCTTCCGGGATAACCCCTGCTGTTCGGAATCTTGTGCGCGCAGACTGCCACGTTCGGCCACCGGACTGTTTCGTTCGTGCTCTTGACCGCTCGGAAAGAACGACCGGCTGGCCATGCTGACCTTGCAGGTGCCTCCGACGACGTCATATATGAATGGCCCGTACAAGGAATGGCCATGGCCGCAGATCTGGTTGGGGGGTGCCCTGGTACAAGCTGAAACTGTTGCGCGCCAGTTTCGGTCTCCAATGCGATCGTAGTATTGATCGGGACTCGAATCTCCCGGGTTCCTTGCTTGTCGGCCCGGACGGAAAAATTGTTGCCAAGGACCTGCATGGGGACGCCATCAAAGCCGCCATCGCCAAGGCTTTGGGGAAAAAAGTAATGCTGGAATTTGATGCGGAAAATCTCCGTGCGATCATCGCTCAGACCATCACTGACCAACGGGCAACGTGAGGACGCTGCGGATGGATTCGTTGGTGGCGGCGGCGCTGGCGACGAAGCCCGGATTCATATACAGGTCCCGGGCTACCGATGGGTGTTCATCCGGAACTGTTTGGAAATTACTTTGGCAATTACACAGATACAAAAATCATGGTCATGGATGACCCTATAATTACCGGGCGACCAACAATGCTCATACATACAGCGTCCTCAAGGCGTTTGTGCAACATGGAAGACATTCTGTTGCCGGCCAACTAAAAGTCAGGCGCGGGAATCGGCGAAAGCTCCACTTGAAACAACTTCTATGGAGCATCGGTGGAAGATGGTTCGGCATTCCGGCTTTTCAATTGAAAGGCCTTTGCGCTTTTTAAAGGGCGTTTTCCATTGCGTAGGACTCCCACGGGGTGATCACGATGGTGTTTCGCGCAGCATCGAGAGAATGGCGCGGTTCTCTTCTGCCCAGTCGAATCCGTTCACACAATACCCACCTTACTACTCCATTTGCGAACGTAATACGATAACACGGCCAAGTCGCCGTTTCGGACTTCAGTTTCCAATCGGACTGCGCAACTGCCTTGGCTATCAGCACAGCCATGTTTTGCATTTCAGTGCATTTCATTGGATCCGCCCAAAGGTCAATGCGTTTGACGAGCGTGCGGATCTCAAACCGCAGTCTTAACCTTGCGGCGCGCGTCTTGGTCCTCAGCAACTTATCAAATTCCATTTTGGCGTCCTTCATGAACCGCTGGCGCTGCACAAGGTTGTCACCGTTCGAATCCAACCTGGCCAGCTTTTGCTCCAATTGGCGCAATTCAAGTTCGAGCGTCTTCATTTCGTTAACCAGGGTCTTGGGCGGATTCTCTTCGTCCTTTAGAATATTGGTCATTCGCGCCAGAGTGCGCTCAATTCGGGCTTGCTCTGCCTCCAGGCGATTTTTTTCCGATGCGTTGACGGCCCGCATCGGGCTCACTACCAAATCCGCCCAATCGATGTTATTAAGGTGATGAAGAAAGCTGTTTTCAAAGATGCCGTAGTCCCAACCCTGGGATGGTTTCTGTGAGCAACAGTATAGATAAGCGTGTCTGTTGGCCTTTGTTTCATCCGGGACACCCATGTGCCGCAGCGGAGTTCCTGTGACGCCGTCGAAGAGCAGTCCGTCAAAGAGATAGCGTACTTTCCCGCTGACCCCACAGTTACGCCGGATCACACAATTTACCCGTTCAAACACGGCAGGCTCGATGATCCTCGGAAAGTAGTTGGGGTCTGGACGGCCTTCAGGCTTACGGTGCCTCTTGTCGATTTGGACGCAAGGTTGGAACTCACCAAGAACCGCACGACTTGACAGGATGTAGCGAATGGTCCCGGCTTCCCAGATCGCTCCCGAACGCCAGGGCTTATTCCCTTCTCTGTTGAATTGGGTGGCAATCATGTGAGTCCCCATTCCGGCTAGAGCCATGGCAAAGATGCGGCGGACAAGTTTAACGCGGGCTGGAATGAGATCCCACCGAGTCCGGTCCGGGTTTAGTTTTAACCAGGATGGGCATCTGGCTGTGAGTTTCTCCTCTGGCATCCGCTGGCGCTTCTGCGCCCAGTTTTCCTTGGTCCTCCCGGCTTTGGTTTTGGACTCATCATTTGCGCGCGTCATGATCCCCAGCACCCCGAACAGTTCATGGGGATGCTCGTTGATCGAAGCGAAAGTGTACCACTGGTTGTCCGCGAATGTTACCACCTCAATCCCCGCGGAGAGAATTTGCACCAAAAGGGTGAACTGGGCGATGGGTGCTTCCCGGGAAAGCCGGTCAATGCATTCCACCAGCAGAACGGTGCCTGGTTTGATTTTTCCGTCCTTAATCTCCTGCAAAAGCCCACCCAGCTTCCCGTACTTGATGTGGTCGCCATGAAACGCTGAAAGACCATCGTCGAAGACACTTCTGACGATGGTCAGCCCATGTGTCTGGGCAAATCTCTTTGCTCCTTCCGTCTGACGCCGCTTGGAGTCGCCCGCGCCCTGGTCTTTATCGGAAAACCGGCCGTAATCAATGGCTTCACGGAGCGTTGCTTCTTTTGTGTTTATATCCAAAAGCGTTTTCATATTGCTTTTGTGTGGCCATCATTGGCGCACGTCGCCCGTAATGGCCCTGGCCACCTCGTCAGAATGTCTGCATGGAGACTTATGAGTACGGCAAATAGTCACCAGCTGCAGAATAGCGCCACCGTCTGGTCCACGCGGCGTGTGTTGGTTGTTGCTCATGACTTTTCCATCGTAGTGTGGTGATGGCTTCGGTTTAAAAATGTCGATTCAGGTTTATACGTCACTTTGTGAATTCCAGGTCGTCAGGATCACACTGTCCTGGGCAGGATTGGGCGATGGTCGGGAACCGATGCGCCGGAGTCTGGTCGTCTTGCACAAAACCCATCTGACAGCATCATTGGAGAAGGTGATCCGGTATGATGGCCATAACGTTGGATTTGCTTTGTCCTCCCAACCGGCGTTGGCCAGAGTCTTCGCGATCACATCCTGTAAAGCACGCAAGTCAGAACAGCTTCCCGGGGTTGCCCAAATGTCGATTCGTTTGACTATTTTATGAATCTCCTCGCGCAATCGTTTTCGCGCCCCAGTATTGCCTGCCCTCAGCAAATTCTCCAATTCCTCCTTGGCCCTGGCCATTTCTCGCTGCTGCTCCCAAACGCTTCCGCCCGCACGGGCGAGATCCGCGAGTTGTTGTTCCAGCACCACCTTTTCGCCCTCCATTCTTTTCATTTCCCTTAGCAAAGTATTGGGCGGCTCCGCATCCACAGAAATGTAGCTCAGCATTTTGTTGAGGCCCTTCTGCACTTTCTCAATTGCGATTTCCAAGCGGCGTCGTTCCTGCAAGCTGAAATTGTCCGGGGCTTCCACAGACAACTGAACCCAATCAATCCGGTCCAAGTGATAGAGTGCGTTTTGCTCGAATGACATGTAGTTCCATTGGTTTGGGGCTGCACCCGTCTCGATCGCAGAACTGAACAGATAACTGTGACGAGGATTTTTTAGGATCTTCTTGTAATGCATGGCAGCTCCGGTCTTGCCATCGAAAACCCGGCCCTTAAAGAGGTTGTTGACCGCATCGGAGTATCTGCATGGAGATTTGGGAGCCCGGCGTTTGCGGATGGCGTTTGCCTTTTGGAATTGGTCGATCTTCACGATTGCCGGGTAGTAACCCTTGAGGGGTTCGCCAATGGGTACTTGAAGGTTCCCCTGCCTGATGCCAGGCTGGAACTCACCTATCACCGCGCGGTTGCGAATAATGCGACCCACATAGGTGCCAGTCCACCATTTTGACCTTCCCCAGGGTTGAAACTTTTTGTGATTTAGGAGGATGGCGATACGGCGCCGCCCAAGACCTTTGCATGCCATTGCAAAAATCCGGCGCACAAGCAGGACTCGATCTTGGATGGCTTTCCATCGCTTCCGCCCAGGCATTAGCCTTAACCAGGAGGGGCCCATCGCCGTGAGCTTTACTTCGGCTGCCAATTGGCGCTTCCGCGCCCAGTTTTTTTTGTGCCTTCCGGCTTTGGTCTTGGACTCATCATTGGCACGCGTCATAATCCCCAGCACCCCGAACAGCTCATGGGGATGCTCGTTGATCGAAGCGAAAGTGTACCATTGGTTGTCCGCGAACGTTACCACCTCAATCCCCGCGGAGAGAATCTGCGCCAAAAGGGTAAATTGGGCGATGGGTGCTTCCCGGGAGAGCCGGTCGATGCATTCCACCAGCAGAACGGTGCCTGGTTTGATTTTTCCGTCTTTAATCTCCTGCAAAAGCCCACCCAGCTTCCCGTACTTGATGTGGTCGCCGTGGAACGCTGAGAGACCATCGTCGAAGACACTTCTGACGATGGTCAGCCCATGTGTCTGGGCAAACTTCTTTGCTCCTTCCGTCTGCCGCCGCTTGGAGTCGCCCGCGCCCTGGTCTTTATCGGAAAACCGGCCGTAATCAATGGCTTCACGGGGCGTTGCTTCTTTTGTGTTTATATCCAAAGGCGTTTTGATATTGTTTTGTTTGCCTGTTATTTTGGGAGCGGCGCCTGGAGTTGCGATTCTGGGACAAGCAGCACGAATTTAGGATCGACGATTGTTTGGCTGCGTAATGCTTTTCGCACCAATGGCAAGGCAGATGAAGGGTTTTCGCACTGGCCAACACACACGGACTTGTAGGTGTGAGTCCTGGGATTGACAGTGGGATGTGACGCCAGAATCACGAATACCCTGTACATGGCCTGTTCCGGGAGTTTTCTTTGCGAGCGGTTCATTTTACCTGGTTTATTTCCTGGCGTTGCGGTTGGCCCAATGTTTTACCCGGGTGTCACTCGCCCGCGATAGCCACTTTTCGTCGGCCGCCAATGTCAAGATGTAGTCTCGGGCGAAGTACTTCGGGGCGTTATGCGGCGGGTTACCGAGCGTTTTGAGGAGGCGCACAGCGACTAACATTGGCACATGTTGCGGCTCCAGGCCTAATTGGGCGGCTACAGCCCAGGCTTCCTGGGGCCTATAGCAATTCCGGAACCGCGGGTCGTGGGACGACCCATAGTACTTACCACTCGTCATACCACATTGTAAGGCCTTCTATTATTGTTGCCTCGGGCAAAAACACTTTATTTGTTCTGCCCAGCTTGAGTATTCCGACTTATGGCCAATAATCCCACGCTACGAACTCCTCCGCCCTTGTCCAATGTAAGGTGTTCCCAAGCCAGTCTTAGGCGTAGGATGGTGGAACACCAGAAATCATACAGTTGGGCGGCCGCTGTTGGAGATCGGGCGTCCGGCTGCGCTAAAGCAGATGCTATCAGCACATCATAGGTTGTAATTGATACTTCGGCGAAGCAAAGGACGGCCGATTGTAAATGGACGTCGGAACGATTGCCCGCAGGGCCATGCGGCTTTGAGCCGCTCCACCTCCTACAGCCGGGGGTCACTGACTAAACGAGCACTTGGCCTGCTTATAAGAGAACACGTCATTAGCGCAAGGGATGTTTAAGCGACGTCAAATCAGGCTCAAAAGACGCGGTCAGAATTATGATCGGGGCTCAATCCGTACACCAAGAATAATTTGCTATAAAATGGGTTATGAGAAGAGCGAATTATACGGGATGTGATGTAGCCATGTGGCTGGGTGCCAAAGAGGCGGGCAGGTATATTGGATTCTCGTCCGACTGGGTGGAAGTCCGGGCTATGCCATGGCAGTCCGAGCCTGTAGCGGGGCGTATCCGCTTTAAGCGGTCCAAGTCAGACGGCCGCCGCCGGTACTATGTCCCCGACCTTGAGGCCCAACTTTGCGAATAATTTTGCCCACGCGTAGTCTTCTTTTTTGATCGGTAGCCACTTGAGCTTTGGACCCTTCCCTTGAAGCCAATGTAGTGGAACCACCCCATACGACGTTCGTAGCGTTTCTAGGCCCCCAACTTGGTTCAATTCAACCGCAATTTGGCTGTCATGGACTCCGTTCGATCTTCTGACCAAGACATAAAAAGCACGACCGCCGTGCGATGTGAGTTTCTTGGCGATCTTTCCCTGCTTAAATAAACGATCCAGCGCTGTCGTCAAGGACCAGGGGGATAACGGGTCCCCAGCCGTTTTTGACCTACCGGGGAAATACCAAGGATTGTCTGGGCACCTCACTTTGGCCCATTGGTCCATCGCATCCAGCAGTATCCGTCCTTCCGGGTGCAGGTATATCGCGGGATTATCAGCATTTTTCTCAGCGCGACGAACGTACATCGACTCCCCGCTGATGAACCCGGGATCCTCAGTGTTTTTGGCATCCCGCCTCAAGGCCAGCGTTTCCTCAGTCCTCATCCCGAAGTTCGATTCCCATAGAAACTGCCACGCCAATGCCTCGCTCCGGGGATCCTCGAACAACAACGCGGCTGCCTGGTGAAGTTCTTCTGTGTTGCTTGCAGCCAACTCTTTGCAGTGCCTCGCTTTGCTGGGGTTGTAATACCGTGCGCGCGCTTTGATGGGATTGGAAACTAGCCTCCCCTTTCTCACTTCCCAGTCCAACGCTTTCGAGAGCGTATTCAATTCCAGGTCCGTCGTTTTAGCCCCGTCACCTTTTGCCACGTTTTTCTCCCGCCATGTGTGGTACTCATCCAGAAGATCATGGGCCAGTTCATCCACATGCCTCGTTTTGAAAAACCGATCGAGAGTTGGTATTGCGTCCTGCTCGGTTCTCAAGTGCTTCTTCCCTGGGTGGACCAGCTTTCCCCGACGAATTGAAGCAAAGCCAGCCTTTCGATAATCAGCCAATGCCTTGTCGATCCGCAAGCGTTGCGGCGCCTTTTTTGGCTCTTCGATATTGAATTTGGCGTTGGTTTGCTTCACCATCCACTGGTCGCGCAGCTTGACCGCCATTGTTTTTTTTGTGGTGTTTAAACTTCGTTCGGTGTCCTCGGTGTCCGTGCGAATACGAATGTAATACACATTCGACACGGCGTGGATATACAAGAATTTTTCACCTTCGACTTTTTCGAGTTTTTGAGCCATGAAATTATGTTAGGGGGGATTCTGGGGGGATTGGCCAGTTCTGGTCAAACACCAATTCTTGCAATTTTAGATTTCTCCTCGGAAAAAGTGGTGCACCCAATAAGAGTTGAACTTATAACCTTCTGATCCGTAGTCAGACGCTCTATCCAATTGAGCTATGGGTGCGGCCCTGCGAGCGATATACTTTAATAACCCCGCCCTCGTTCCGCAAGTCGTTTCGCAGAGGCACACGCACTTTGCACTTTGAACAGGCGGGGCGTCGCCTTATTTTGGATGCATGTTCAGGCCGTGCATTGATCTCCATGAGGGCAAAGTCAAACAGATCGTGGGCGGATCCTTGACCGAGGATCCGCAATCTTTGCGGACGAATTATGTCTCGGACCGGCCCAGCCGCTGGTTTGCCGGGCTCTTTAAAAAGGACGGGCTGCGGGGCGGCCACGTCATCATGCTCGGCCCGGGCAATGAGGCGGCGGCGCGCGAGGCGCTGGCGGCTTTTCCGGGCGGTCTCCAAGTCGGCGGCGGGATTGATTTGGCCAACGCGGCCGGTTTTTTGGAGGCCGGCGCTTCCCATGTCATCGTCACTTCCTGGATCTTTCGGGAGGGCCGGCTGGACCGGGAACGGCTGCGCGATCTGTCCACCGCCATCGGCAAGAACAGGCTGGTGCTGGATTTGAGCTGCCGCCGCAAAGACGGAAGGTATCTCGTCGTCACGGACCGCTGGCAGAAATTCACCGAAATGGAGCTTGGGCTGGCGAGCCTGGCGGAGATGGCGCAATCGTGCGCCGAGTTCCTCGTGCATGCGGCTGATGTCGAGGGCCTCAGGCTGGGCATGGACCTGGAGTTGGTTGAGAAGCTGGGCCGATGGTCGCCCATACCGGTGACTTACGCCGGCGGGGCCAATTCGTTGCGCGATCTGGAAGAAGTGCAGCGCATCGGCCGGAACAAAATAGATTTGACAATCGGGTCGGCCCTGGACATTTACGGCGGAACCGGCGTGCGCTACGCGGACGCGGTTGAGTTCAATCGTCGTCACTCTGGCGCGTGAAGACGAAGGCGGCGTGGATCGGCGCGGGCATGGGTGAGCCGGCGCCCCGCACCGATTTCCAGACCGTTTCGTTGAGCAAAAAGTCGTCTGCGGCGTCTTCCCTGCTGAAATCCATCTTCAATCCGGCCCCCCACGCGGTGCGCAGGTTCTTTTCGGTCATGTCGATATTCTCCGGCAGCGTGGTGAAGGGGCGCAGGTCAGGGGCCTCCTGGAAGGACGCGAACATTGGCGTGGCGGCGGCGTCAAATTGTGTCATGGGTTCCAGTCCCAGAATCAGCTCCACGGTGCGCAGCATGCTGCTGGTGGAGTACATGGTGGAATCGGTGGCGGCGCGCCGCGTGTACGGGCTGATGGCCAGGGCCACGGTGCGATGGGCGTCCACATGATCTGGGCCGTTTTGGGCATCGTCTTCGAGCACAAAGATGGCTGTTTGCGCCCAGTACTTGGAATGGCTGACGGTGTCAACAATTTGGCCCAAGGCCTGATCGTTCTGCGCCAAATACGCCGCTGGCGTGGGGAAATTGGGGGTCGTGCCATGCACGTGGTCGTTGGGCAGCCGGACAATCTGCAGGCGCGGCATTTCTCCAGTTGTTCCCAGCCGGTTGAATTCAGAAATGAAGCGCTCCGCCCGTTTCACGTCGCTGTACTTCAAATCGAAGCCACGATACAAGGGATCGATGTGGCCTTGCAGGGTTTTAACCCTCGCCCGGCACGGCTGGCCGGGTGCCTGGTCGTAACTGACAAATTCCCCGTAGCTCCGGTAGCTGACCCCGGCGGCCGCGGCGCGATCCCACAAGTAGCCGCCTGCGGGAGCGGCGATTGGAAAATAACCCTCAGCCGGATAGGGAAATTTGCCGCTGCGATTATGCGCGTAATTCATCGGCCACATTTTTTCGAGGAAATCGGTCGCGTAGGCGCCCATGCTCCATTCGTGGCCGTCGGCGCTGACCGAGGCGTCGGCGTAAAAATTGTCCAGCAGGACAAATTGGCGGGCCAGTTGGTGGTGATTCGGCGTGACGCGGTCGGGAAAGAGGCAGAGGGCGGAGTCGCCGTTTCCCTGCGGCATGTCGCCGAAGACCTGGTCGTAGGTCCGGTTCTCCTTGATAATATATATGACGTAATTAATGGGGCACGGGCCACCCGGTTTGGCCGGGACGGGGCAGCCGGGCGGTGGGGCGGTGGAAACAACTCCGCCGCCCTTCAATGGCGTGCAGGCATACACTTGCGCGGTCCACGCCGCCATTTGGCTCTCCCATTCTTCTTTGCCGCGCGGGAGGTCGATGAAGCTCAATGTGCCCGGGAAAAGGCCCGCAATGTACTCGGAGGATCGTTTGCCCGGCCCGGGTCCGCGCGGGTTGGCTTTTGGCGCGCCTCCCTTGCCGTTGGCTACCAACAAATGTTTGCCATCGTGCGTGACCCGCACCGAAGTCGGATACCAGCCCGTGGGGATAAAACCGAGGGACCGACTGTGGCCCGACTGGCGCACGTCGAACACAGCCACCGCGTTGACGTTGGCATTGGCGACAAACAACATCCTTTGGTCGGGCGAAAGGGCCAGACTATTGGGTGTCGCGCCGGGCGGGTCATCGGGATGGAAGGCGGCCCAGATGGTTTCAAGGGGGCGGCCTGTGCTCGTGTCAAACACCGTGACGGTATTGCGATTGGCGTTGGCCACGTAAAGTGTATCGCCGGAGCGGCTCAGGACCATCTCGCAGGGATGCTCTTCCGTCGGCCAGTTCGTCATCGTGCCGGGGCTCTGCAAGTCGATCATCTCCACCGCCGTCTGTCCCCAAAGGCTCACGTAAAGGCGCTGGCGTGCTTCATCCAGACAAACGCCGTAAGGAAAAGCGTCATCCGGATCCGCGCTGTAAAGGCCGACCTCCGCCCGCTTTTCCGCGGAAAAAGTGTCGAAGTCCGACGGCGGCACCAGTGGCGCCATGGCGAGGTGTGCCGGTTTGCGGCCAACGCTGATGTCAACGACGTTTGTGTTCGCCCCCAAACCGACTTCCGAGACGCAGTTGCCCCATACGTTGGCCACGAACAACTTCGTGCCGGCGCGGCCGATGGCCAGACCGCAAGGCACGCCCCGCAGGGTCCGGTCATGCACCTTGATCTCGGTCTCGTTGGTGAGCTGGCCCGCGTGGAAATCGAAACGGTGGATGGTTTCATCGGCCCCGTCACTGCAATAGAGTTCCTCGCCGTTGGCCGAGAAAGCCAGCCCATAAAAGGAGTTGGCCACCGTCGCGCGCGAGGCAATCTGCCCATTGTTCAAATCCACGATCACGACTTCATGCGGGCCGAAACCGCAGTCCAGGACGGCGGCGAATTTGCCGTGGGGATAAACGGCGATATTGACCGGCAGGTCGCCCAATTGGATCTGCCGTCCGGCCGGGCGGATGGACCACTGATTATGCAACAAGACGGAGCCGTCGGGTTGCGTCCCCGGCAATCTTGCCGGAGCGTCAACCGCCTGGCTGGCAGAACACAAAAGCGCCACCAGCGCTGCAGCCATGAACCACAGTCGGGTATGCATGATCTTTGGTGCCTTTGTGCCCATCCCATCCGGCAAAGTCAAACAAAGTCGGTCCGATAAAAAAAGCCTCGTCCTGCCGTCAAACAGGCCCTCAGGCCGGGACGGGGCAAAGGGGAGGGTCGTTGGGCAGGGTGCCGTGCAGGGCCTCGAGCAGTTTGTCCACCGTGTAGGGTTTGGCCAAAAAAGTCTTGACGCTGAGGGCCTGGAGTTCTTCGGTGCGCATGCCCCCGCCTTCCTCCGTTCCCAGGCCGCTCGAAGCAATGATTCTCAGGCGCGGATGCATTTTTCTCAGCACCCGGATCAACTCCACGCCGTCCATCTCCGGCATCACGACGTCCGTCACCACGGCGTCAATGGCCGGTCCGTGGCGGTGAACCACCGCCAGGGCTTCCAAGCCGTTTCTCGCCGCCAAAACCCGGTAGTTCTGCTTCTCCAGCAGCGACTTCATGCCGGAAACAATCTCCGGTTCGTCATCCACGATCAACACGGCCTCTCCGTCGCCGCCCGGCATTTCGGGGGGCGTGAAAGGCGTGGCGCGCTCCACCGCTTGGGGCGAGGCCGGGAGCAGGATCCAAAAGGTCGATCCCTTGCCCAAGGCGCTCTCCACCATGACGGCGCCCTGGTGGCTCTTGACGATGCCCAGCACGGTGGACAATCCCAGGCCCGTTCCCTTGCCGATTTCCTTGGTGGTAAAAAACGGGTCGAAAATCCGTTCCCGGTTGTGCGGCGCGATGCCGCAACCGGTGTCGGAAACCTGCAAGAGCAAATACGGTCCGGGCGGCGCGGGCGCGGGCAGGGCGGGCCTTGGTTCTGTCAACATCACATTCCGCGCCCGCATGCCCAGGCGTCCGCCCCCGGGCATGGCGTCGCGGGCGTTGATGCATAAATTGAGCAGGACTTGGTGGATCTGCGTCCGGTCGCCCTTGGCCGTCCAAAGGCCGTCCTCGGCTTGGGCGGTGATGACGATGTCCTTGGGGAAGGTGCGGCCGGCGATGCGCGCCACATCGTTCATCAGTTCCCCGGCCTGGATGGCCACCCGTTCCCCGCTCAGTCCCCGGCCAAAAGTCAGGACCTGCTGGATGATGTCGGCCCCATGTTTGACGCAGACCTCGATGCGGCTGATGGCCCGTTCCTGCTCCTCCGGTGCAAGGTCCCAGCGCAATGTCCCGGCGGACATGAGGATGGGGGCCAGGGTGTTGTTCAAGTCATGGGCCATGCCGGTGGCCAGCGTGCCGATGCCTTCAAGGCGCTGGGCGCGGAGGAATTGTGCCTCGAGCTTTTTCTTTTCAGTAACGTCGTTGGCCAGAGACAATTTCGCTTCGCGTCCGTCAAAGCTAATGACGCGGGCGAAGATTTCCACCGTGAGAACGCTGCCATCCTTGCGACGATGCCGGCTGACGAAGCCATTGACGGGATGCCGCACGTTGGCTTCTGACAACCGTTCCTCCAGCACCGGTTTGTCTTCCACGCAATGCAAATCCTTCACGGTCATGGCCAGCATTTCCTGCTTCGAGTAGCCATATCCCCGCAGGGCGGCCTCGTTGACCGCCAGCAAAGCCAGCGTCTTCACATCAAAGACGTACAGGGGCAGCGGATTTTCCCGGAACAATAATTGGTAGCGATCTTCGCTTTCCCGCAGGGCGTCCGCGGCCTTTTGCCGCTCGCGAATCTCCGTTTGCAGGTTTTCGTTGGTTTGTTGCAGCATTTGCGTGCGCTGCTCCACCTTGGACTCCAACTGCGCCATCTTATCCCTGGCCTCCAGCGACAGGCGGTATTTTTCCGTCATGGCCGAGGCCAGTTGCAACACCTCCACGGCGTCGAATGGTTTCTTCAAAATGACCAGGCGGTCTGAATAATTGAGCTTCGCCATCATTTCATCCCAGGAATAATCTGCATAGGCCGTGCATAGCACGATCTGGGTGTCCGGGCAAATCTTCCAGATTCTGGAGGTTGTTTCCACACCATCCCAGCCAGGCGGCATCCGCACATCCACGAAGGCCATCGCGTAAGGGCGGCCTTCCGCGCGCGCCTGATCCACCTTGGCCACGCCTTCCTGGCCTTGGTAGGCGGAGTCGATTTCATACTGCGGCCGCCGGTTCGTCACCGATTGCCCGAAGAGGGTGGCCTCCATGTCCTTTAGTTCCGACCCGTGGTCCGCGCACAGGATTTTGCGAAAATCCGTGTGGATCGCCTGATTGTCGTCAATAATTAAAATGCGTCTGTTCCGCGCCACTGTGGGTTCCGCGGCGGCATCCTTTGCCTCCGGCTGAACCGGCGACGGACCAACTGAAGGGGCTGCGGATTCTTGTCCTTCAGGCGTTAAATCGGCTGTTGACATTAGCTTATGATTCTTTCATCGGCTTTTCTGGAAAAACCTTGAGGGAGCCTTGGGGTTTCCCACAAGGCTCCGCTAGGGCAGGATTTCAGGGCGCCGCTGCTGAGCCTCATTGGAAGCAACCGTTATGCCACGGGGGCCGTGCCGGGGTTATCTATCCATGCTTCAAGGGATTCCCCATGGCGGGCCTTTCTCCAAGGAAACGCCGCCTGTCCAAAAGGCGGACATTTTTTGCCGCGACATGGAGAAATGCGGAAACAATGCCCCGGCCTCCGCCGCGCCGCCCCGCTAATCTTTGACTGGCCGCCTGCCGCGCCGCCCCGCCCGGAACAGCTCCATCTGAGGCTCCTTGAAAAACTCATAATTCTTCAGCACGCGGATGATTTGCAGGAGATCGGATTTGTCGTAATTCCTGTTGACCTCTGTCCGCGCGATCAAATCCGCCAGCATGGCGCGGAAGGGAATCACGGCATCGACCCCTTTGGCGCGCAGCACGCGGATGCTTTGCTCGCGCGCTGCGGCGGTCTGCGCCAGCGCGGGCACGACCAGGATTTTCAACGGCGCCGCGTCCGGACTAAAAGACCGTGCGGCCTGCTCAAAGACGGACGGTTCAACGAACCGGAACATCTCCGGCGAATTCTCCAGCAAGGCCGGTCCAAAGGATTCGGTATGCCAGCCGCGCACCACCACGATGGCGCGCTTCACTGCCGCCAGGTCCTCCGCCGTCAATATTATAAATGGCGCCGGCGATTGGCCTTCTCGCGCCTGGGGATTCCACACAAAGAAATCAATGCCGTCCTTTTCCTGTTTGCCCCGCCCCGAATATTTGCGGTCCTGCCGTGTCAAAAAACCGTGCAGTTCAAAATATTCGCGGACAATGGTTTCGCTGACGGCTGCCATGATTCAGGAATTGTTCCGGGAGCGCCGGGCATTCTGCAATACTTTTTCCAGCAGCGCCCGCGGCGCCCTCCGACCGGGTTCAACCCGGCCGATACGGCGGGCCAGCACGAACAGCGCCTCGCCCTCGCTCACTTTCTTATCCAGCCGCATCGCCTCATACAACCCGGCCTTTTGCCGCGCGGACAGTGCAATGGCCACCGGCAATCCCGCCCGGCGAAACAAGGCCTCAATCCGCCGCGCATCCTCGGCGGACAAGCCCGAAACCGCAACGGACACTTTGGCGGCCGCCACCTGGCCGATGGCTATGGCCTCGCCGTGCAAAAATTTTCCGTAGCCAAAAACCGCCTCGATGGCGTGCCCGATGGTGTGGCCAAAATTCAGAATCGCGCGCACGCCGGTGTCCCGTTCATCCCGCCCCACGACCTCCGCCTTGATCTCGCAGCAGCGGGCCACCGTTTCGGCCAGCACGGCGGGGTCCTGCTTCAGCAGCAGTTCCAAATTCTTCTCCAACCGGCCAAAAAGCGCCGCGTCGCTGATGATGCCGTATTTGATGACCTCGGCCAGCCCGGAGCGGAACTGGCGCATGGGCAAAGTGGACAACGTGCCCAAATCGCACAGCACCAGGCGCGGCTGATAGAACGCGCCCACCAGATTCTTGCCCGCCGGCAAATTGACCCCCACCTTGCCGCCCACCGAACTGTCCACCTGTGCCAGAAGTGTGGTCGGCGCTTGCACGAAGGCGATTCCCCGCAAATAAGTCGCCGCGACAAAACCGGCCAGGTCCCCAACCACGCCGCCGCCCAGCGCCACGATGAACGATTTGCGTTCCAGCCTGTGCCGGGTCAGTTGCTCGCAGCACATTTGAACGGTCGTGAGACTTTTGGAAGTTTCACCGGCGGGGACCGTGAAGAGGACCGGCTCAAAGCCCGCCGCCCGCAACGAAGCCATCGCGGGTTTCGCATACCGCCGCGCCACATTCGTGTCGGAAATGACCGCGCAACGCTTTCCCAACCCCAGCTTGGCGCAGTGTTGGCCGAGCCTGGGCAGCAAATTGCCCCCAATGAGAATGGGATAACTACGAGGCCCAAGCGAAACATCAACCGTGCGCATGCCCTCAGAAATAGGCCCTGGCACAAAACAAGGCAAGTTTTGTGTCCGATTGCGGTTGACTCGGGTGGTGGAATAGTGTTATAGGTTCACGTGTAATGAGTTACGCGATTCCAGTATTTGCGCCGGAAGACCAGACGGCGGAAACTGTGCTGCTGAGAAAACGGCGCGGCGTGACGGTCGTTACCCAGTATGGCCGGGCCGTGACTTTTGGCGTTTCGCGCGATGACGCCGAACACTTCATGGCAGCGAAGGCGCAGGGCAAAGAGCATGAAATGATGGCCTCCATGCTGGCCCATAAAGCCGCCCGCATCGAAGCGACACAGAATCCCCCGCGGAAACCATAAGTTTCACGCCTTTCAATTCTTCCGTCCGCTTTTGGCATTTCCTGGTCATTCGTGCTTTGACATTAGTCATTCTTTTTTTACCTTCACCGCATGTCTGATCGAACGATGACTTTGCCCGGGACAGCCCATGAATTTGCCGCCCGCCACATCGGCCCCGACGCCGATGAGAAGGCGCGGATGCTGCAGGAACTGGGCTTTGCCCGGATGGATGACTTTATCGCCGGGGTGGTCCCGCCGTCCATTCGCCTGAAAAAGACGCTGGAGGTCCCCGCGGGATGGGACGAACATGCCGTTTTGACCGAGCTGCGGGCCATTGCCGCCAGGAATCTCGTCTTCCGGTCTTTCATCGGAATGGGCTATTCAGATTGCATCACGCCGCCGGTCATCCAGAGGAATGTTTTGGAGAATCCGGGCTGGTACACCCCCTATACGCCATATCAGGCCGAAATCTCGCAGGGACGCCTCGAGGCGTTGCTCAATTTTCAGACCATGACCAGCGACCTGACAGGCCTGCCCGTGGCCAACGCGTCGTTGCTGGATGAAGCGACCGCCGCCGCCGAGGCGATGCACCTGTGCCAAAGCGTGAAGCCGGAGCGGAATGTGTTTTTCGTTTCGGAAAAGTGCCATCCGCAAACCATCGAGGTGGCCCGCACCCGCGCCCGTCCTTTGGGCATCGAGATCGTGACGGGCGATCACCGCGCGTTCCAATTCCACGACAGGGTTTTCGGCGCGCTAGTGCAGTATCCCGCGACCGACGGCGCGATTTTTGATTATGAGGAGTTCGCAGGCCGGGCGCATGCGGCGGGAGCGTTGCTGGCGGTGGCGGCGGATTTGCTCGCGCTGGCCTTGTTGCGGCCGCCGGGGGAATTCGGGGCGGACGTGGCGGTGGGCGGCGCGCAACGGTTCGGCGTGCCCCTGGGTTACGGCGGCCCTCATGCGGCGTTCTTTGCCACGCGCGAGGCTTACAAGCGGTTGATCCCGGGGCGGCTGGTGGGCATCTCGAAAGACGCGCAAGGCCGGCCGGCGCTGCGCCTGGCCCTGCAAACCCGCGAGCAGCACATCCGGCGCGAAAAGGCCACCAGCAATATCTGCACCGCCCAGGCGCTGCCAGCCTCCATGGCTTCGATGTACGCAGTCTGGCACGGCCCGGAGGGTTTGAAAAAAATCGCCCGGCGCATTCATTTGCTAACAATGGGGCTGGCCAAAGGGCTGGAACAATTGGGCCAGACAGCGAAGCCCTCCGGCAACCTGCGCTTCTTCGACACGCTGCATATCGACGTCGGCGCCGGGAACAGCCCCGCCCTGGCCAGGGCGGCGGAGGCGCGGCAGATCAATTTTCGCGTCCTGGACTCGCGGACGCTGGGCATCTCGCTCGACGAAACGACGACGGAGAAGGACGTGATGGACATCCTGGCCGTGTTCAATGGCGGAGCCACGCCCGATGTGTCCGTCGCGGATCTTGCGGCCGGGGCGGATCCGGATTACCCGGCGCCCCTGGCCCGGACCAGTCCGTTTCTGCAACAGGCCGTTTTCAACAAACACCATTCCGAAACGGAGATGCTGCGCTACCTGCGGCGGCTGGAGCAGAGGGATTTATCATTGACAACTTCCATGATCCCGCTCGGTTCCTGCACCATGAAGTTGAACGGCACGGCCGAAATGCTGCCGGTTTCCTGGCCGGCCTTTGCCCGCCTCCACCCCTTTGCGCCGCTGCCGCAAACGCGCGGTTACCAGATCCTTTTCCGGCAATTGGAAGAGTGGCTTTCGGAAATCGCCGGCCTGGCCGGATGTTCGCTGCAACCCAATTCCGGCGCGCAAGGCGAATATGCCGGCCTGCTCGTGATTCAAAAATACCACGAATCTCGCGGCCAGCCCGGCCGCCGGGTCTGCCTCATCCCGGCTTCGGCGCACGGCACCAATCCGGCCAGCGCGGCCTTGGCGGGCTGGAGCATTGTGCCGGTCGCCTGCGACGCCCAGGGCAACATCGACGTGGCGGACTTGCGCGCCAAGGCCGAGGCGCACAAAGACGATCTGGCCGCGCTCATGGTCACCTATCCATCCACGCATGGCGTGTTTGAGGAAGCCATCGCGGAAACCTGCCGGATTGTTCATGACCACGGCGGCCAGGTCTATATGGATGGAGCCAATATGAACGCGCAAGTCGGCCTGTGCCGGCCCGGCGACATTGGCGCGGACGTTTGCCATATTAATTTGCACAAGACCTTTTGCATCCCGCACGGCGGCGGGGGGCCGGGCATGGGGCCGATCTGCGTGGCGGATCATCTGGCCGGGTTCCTTCCGGGGCACCCGGTGGTCAACCTCGGCGGTGAAGATCCCATCGGTGCCGTGTCCGCCGCGCCTTGGGGCAGCGCGAGCATTCTGGTGGTTCCGTGGGTGTATATCTCGCTCATGGGCGCGGCTGGGTTGGCCGAGGCGTCGAAGACGGCCATTCTGAACGCCAACTACATGGCCCGCCGGCTCCAGCCGTTCTTTCCAGTGCTTTACAAGGGCAGAAACGGCTTCGTCGCGCACGAGTGCATCGTGGATTTGCGCCAGTTCAAAACCGTCACCGTCGAAGACGTGGCCAAGCGCCTGATGGATTACGGCTTTCACGCCCCGACGATTTCATTTCCCGTGCCGGGCACAATGATGATCGAGCCGACCGAGAGCGAATCGAAGGAGGAAATGGACCGTTACTGCGACGCGCTCATCGCCATTCACGCTGAAATTCAGGCCATTGAAAGCGGCCGCGCCGACGCGCAAAACAACCTCCTCAAAAACGCGCCCCACACCGCCATGGCCGTGGCGGCGGGCGATTGGAAGCATCCTTACACGCGCGAGCAAGCCGCCTTTCCCGCGCCGTGGACTGTCGAGCATAAATTCTGGCCGGCAGTGGGCCGCATCGACAACGTCTGGGGGGACCGCAATTTGGTCTGCACCTGCGGGTGAGACACACCCGCCAAGTGCTGCTCACGCCGCTGCTTTCAGGATGATTCTTGGGTGCAGTTTGGCAATCTTCAGCAGGACCTTGGCCGCGCCGCTCGGCTGACGCCGGCCTTGCTCCCAATTCTTCAACGTCGCGGAACTGATTCCCAGCAACGCCGCGAATTTATTTTGCGACAAACCAAGCTTGGCCCGAACGTTTGTCACTTCGTTTTTCTTGTTCACGACAAAGATGCGCGATGGCTTCAATGTGCCGCGCTCAATGGCTGCGGCCTGCTTCACACTTTCCAGCAATTCGTCAAACAGTTCCTTTTTCATGGCATCAATTGGTTTCTCAGTTGTTTTAACTGCTCTGCCGTCAGGTCATCCTTCTCGCTTTTGGCATAAACCATCAGCATCGAAATCCGCTCTTTCAGCGCCCACCAGTAATAGATCACCCGCAAACCGCCGCGTTTGCCGCGTCCGCTTCCAGGCCACCGCAGCTTCCGAATGCCGCCCGAGCCTTGAATCACCTTGCCTGTTTGTGGATGCAGGCCCAGGAACAATTGCAGACGGGCATATTCGTCATCATCAAGATAATCAGCTATTCGCCTCGTAAAAACGGGCGTCTCAACAAAGACCATCAGTCTAGTATAAGCCAATGGCGTATATCGTCAAGACTTTAAAAATCCGTTCGGTTTCGCATTCGCTGTTGACTTCATCGGCCCGGAGTGTCTCAACTCCGATATTGGATGCATTTGGTATGCGCAAGCGCTTCGTTATCGTCGCCGTCGTTTTGGGGACAATCACCATATTGATAAGCGGTTGGTCGGCTTACTCCAAGTGGAAGTACCCTTGCGGCTGGAGCCACTGCTGCATCATTTTAATGGTGAATGCCATGGAGCAGTATGCCGAGGAACATGGCGGGCGGTATCCGGCGGGGGAATCGTCACCGGAAGCATCACTCAGTTTGCTGTGCAGATCGAATTGCCTTGATCCAGGTACGATTCGCGGGATGACGGTTCCCGAGAGAACCGTCCGTCGCATCCTTGAGGGCGGCGGCCTTCTTGGACCTGATAGTTGTGGTTGGCAATATTTGGATGGTCTCACTCAGGCGGACGATCCTCGGCTAGCTCTTTTGTACTGCAAGCAAGCCCTGGGGCACAACGGGCAGAGGACGAAGGATGGAGGACGACAGGTAGTTGTTTGTCGGGAGCGGTGGTATACAGTGGATTTCCGGAGATAGGTGGCCAACATTCCTGCAAGAGCAGAAGCAGTTGCTGCTGACGCGTAGTGAAAGAGCAAGTGCCGGAGCGCCGCTGGTGTCCGGGGCGATCGAGCTTCCAGACGGCACCCGCATCAACAGCATAGACTGTAGTTGTACCGTAAAGGAGGAGTCGAGAGGCCCAAATTCGTCTGGTGGTGGCACGTCATCGGGGGGATTTAACCGTGCCTACCTCGTGTGGGATCAGGCGCCTTTACTGGATGGTTACGTGAAACACACACTCTCGTTCTCCAACCTGATTTCGGACCCGGTCACGATCACATTTACGAACGGCGTTCCAGACACGACCAATTTCGTGTTCAGAATGAGGCGCGCACCATGAGTAACCGATGATCAACCGTGATCAGTTTCGTCAGGCGAATCATCCCGGAAGAAATTCTCCAGTGCAAGCTGCTGCCAATCCGGGTCCTCAGGGTCGCGCCCAATTAATTGCGGGATGTCTTTGTAAAGTCGAAGACGATCAGGCAAAGGCAATGCCTCGATTGCCTCTTCGATTTCTTGTACTTTTTTCATCGTTGTGCGTACCGTGAGAACGCCGCAAAAAAGATCACGCGCTGGCCGCGATCTCCACTCTCTTTTTATCGCGCGAGATGCCACTTGGCAAACGCACGTTCCAACGCCGCTCGGATTCGTCCACCTGCAAAACCAAACTGGCGGGAGCCGGGGGATGGTTGACAGGCGATTCCAAAAGAACAAAATCCGGTCCCATCTGTGTCACCGAAAGGGAAAGCCCGTTCACCAGCAGACGCATCTTCACTTGGGCGGAATGGCCGCCCTGACTCGATAACGGGACTATGGAAGACGTTTTCATTCAAAATGCCCCGGCCTACGCTTCGCAACATCAGCTCGAACTCGCGGAGCGCCTCGGCTTCGGCATACGCGGTATCATCTTCGTGGCTGGAAACAAGTCCGAAGGGGGCAGGACGGCGGTCAAAGTTCATCGCGAGTCGGAACCTTATCTCCGCGAGCGAGCCGTGTATGAGCGCCTGAAGACGGCAGGCATCACCGAACTGCTGGGTTTCAATGTTCCTCAATTCATCCGTGCCGACGATGCCTTAAGAGTCATTGAAATGAGCGTTGTCAAACGCCCCTTTGTGCTGGATTTCGCCGGGGCGTATCTGGACGCGCCCCCGGCTTTTTCAGAGGAGATTTGGGCGGATTGGGAATCTGGGAAGCGGGAGCAGTTCGATGTCCGCTGGCCCAAGGTTCGGGCTGTTTTGAATGCATTGGAGGCACTGGAAATCCACCTGGTCGATGTCTCGCCAAACAACATCGCGTTCCTTGATTGAGGGGGCAATCTGCCCCCACTTGAGTTTCTCCATTTTTCTGCGAAATTAAAGCGTGTGCAGATTCGTCAGACAAAAAATTAATTAATAGTTGTATGCCAGACCAAGCTCAAAAGAACAGGCCCGTGGCCCCGAGCGGCGGCGGTGGTGGCGAAGGCCCCAGCGCCCCAAAAGTGGATAAACCCAATACGGAGGAATTGCTCAAACGCATGCGCAAGGTCGATCCCGACCAGGCCAAGCGCTACCGCCAGCGCACGGGGCAATGAGCCGTTCCACCCCGATCGCCGGCGATTTCCTCTCGCTCCTGGCGGAGCATCAGCTCGCGTTGACGCGGGTCGATGCCGCGGCCGCCTCCCCGGTCCAAACCCAGGCCACCACCGTCTTCGCCTTTCACTTCGCGGACGGCGTCCTGATGGCGGGCGACCGCCGGGCCACGGCCGGAAATATCATCGTGACCGACCGGGTGGAGAAGATCATCGAGATCGATTCAACGTCGCTGCTGGCGGTTGCCGGCGTGCCGGCCACCGCGTTCGAAATGGCGCGGGTCCTGCAAACCTCCTTTGAATACTACCGGCGCAGCCAGTTGCAGCCGTTGAGTTTGCCCGCGCGGGTGCGCGCCCTGGCCCGGTTGCTGCGCGAGAATCTGCCCATGACCATGCAGGGCATCGGCATCGTTGTGCCTCTCTTCGCCGGGGTGGACCACGCCGCCTCGCCGCCCAAGGCGCAGATTTATTTTTACGATCCGTTGGGCGCGCAATTTCAGGCGGTGGGCTACGCCGCCTCCGGCTCCGGTTCCGGCACCATTCGCAGCATCCTCAGTTTCCAGGAACGATTCGGCCAGCCCCTGCCCTCCCGCATGAATCTGCCGGACGCCGTCCGCTTCGCCTCCCGCCTGCTTACCACCGCCTCGGAATTCGATTCGGCCACCGGCGGGGTCAATCCGGACACGAACACCTTTGCCACGATCAAAGTTCTCAGGCCCGGCGGCGTTGAAACGATAACCGACGAGCAACAAAAGGAGATTTTGCGCCCATGACCGAGGAGCCATATCGTTGGTTGGAAGCCATCGCCAATCGCCGCGAATACGTTGGCGAACAGCTTAAGAGCGGCTCGCCCGTCCTCGCCGCCAGCCTGCCCGACGGCATTCTTCTGCTGGGCGTGGGCAGCGGCCAATCCAAGGTGTTCGAATTGTTCGACCGTCACGCCCTGGCCGGCTTGGGTCATCCGGCCGACATCGAAAAAATCCGGCAGGCGGCAATCGATGCCGCGCATATTGAGGCGTTCACCCGCGCGCCGGAAGACGTCAGCTTGCGCCGCCTGGTCGGCTTTGGGCTAAGCCCGCAACTCAAGACCAATTTCGAACAGATTTTCAGCGCGCCCTTTCTGGTGGAATTGCTCCTGGCCGAGCTGGGCGCGGAACCGGCGCACGACCTGTTTTTCCGTCTGCACTACGATGGTTCATATCAAATGCAAACAGGCGGGGCCGTTCTGGCCGCCAGCCAGCCCGACCCGGAAGCCGCAGGGCAGAAATGGCTGAAGGACGCCCTTCAAGGGAAAACAAACCGCAGTGAAGCGGCCGACATTCTTCTCCAAGCCTGGTGGTGCATTTCGGAAAACAAGCCCATGACCGATCAAATCCCCGCTGAGGAAGCGCGCCGCGCTGGCTGGCGCGAGGCGGTCAAAGGCAGGGTGATCGAGATCGGCTGGCTGGCCCGGCAAAACGCCCGCGCCGCCAGATATCAAGCTCCAACCATTTCTGACCTTGGATTATGAACCGCATCGTCGGCTTGGAGACGGAATACGGATGCTTGACAAGCGATTTCCCCGGCACACCCAGCGCCATTACCCGGGTGCGCGACTGGATTTTCAAGGATAACCGCTTTGGCCTGATCGACGTCCATCAGCGCGATTGGGACGAGCCGGCTGGCAACGGCGGGTTTCTCTTCAACGGCGGCCGCTGTTACATCGACATGGGACATCTGGAATATTGCACGCCGGAATGCATGAACTTGCTCGACGTGCATCGCTACGACGCGGCGGGCGACGCCCTCCTGCTCCAGGCGGTCAAAGCCATCCGGTTGGAGCGCGAAATTCAATTCATCCGCAACAACATTGACCATTACTCCGGCGCGACTTTTGGCTGCCATGAGAATTACCTGGTGCGCCGCGCCGCGCCCCTGACTGAGGCCAACAAAAATTCGCTCCTGGCCTTTTTGACCTTGCGCATGCTCTACATCAGCGCGGGCCGCGTCGGGGCCACCCTTGCCGCCGAAGCGCGCGGCGAACTGACGCGCCCCGGCCAGGAAAACCTTTTCCAGATCAGCCAGCGCGCCGATTACATCAACAACGACCTGTTCGAATGGGTGCAATTCAACCGCGCCATCATCAACACGCGCGATGAACCGCTGGCCGACGCCCGCAAATACCGCCGGCTCCACCTCCTCCACGGCGACAGCAACGTCCTGCCCGCCAGCCTCCTGCTCAAGGTGGGCACCACCTCATTGGTGCTGGATTTGCTCGAACTGAATTGCCTGCCCAAAACGGCCCTGGCCGACACCGTCGCCGCCTTCCGCCATTTGTCCCATCAGCCCGACGGCCCCTGGCTGGTGCGGCTGGCCGGCGGACATTGCGCCGACGCGCTCCAGTTGCTGTCCCAATACCAGCAGGCCGCCTGCGCCGAATTGCGCGGGCGCGACCCCGAGACGGATACATTGTTGACAATCTGGGGCGAAGTCCTGGCCGCCCTCGCCGCCGAGCCGGAATCCCTGGTCGGCCAGGTGGATTGGATCACCAAACGCTGGCTGCTGCGCCAGTTCTGCGAGCACGAAGACATTCCCTGGAGCCATCCGTGGCTCAAATCACAGGACCTGGAATATCATCAGATTGATCCGGCGCGGAGTTTGGGCTTGGCGCTGGCCCGCACCCCTTCCGCCTGGGAAATTCCCGGCAAGGAAATCGCCCAAGCCGCCTCCACCGCCCCGGCCAACACCCGGGCCGCCATTCGTTCCCAGGCCATGCGCCTTCTCCAGCAGGAAGACCGCGCCTACTACATCGATTGGGAAATCATCGGCGCCGAGGGCGGCGCCTCCCTGCACCTGCTCAACCCGTTTGAAGCGGAATCGCGGGAGGCCGAATCGTGGGTTCAATTCTTGACAGACTGCGGCATTCGCCTGCCCCGCCGCGCCAAAGCCGTCACCGGCCTGTAGCCCTTGCCCATGGCCCCCCATTGAACCGAACGAACGGGCTGGGGGAAAGCAGGCGCCAAAAAAACTTCCGCCTCCCTCATTGACTGCAACCGGCAGGTTTGCTAAGGTTCGAGCGACAGAACGAATCTTGGTGAGACTGGACATTTTTATGAAAAAGAATCATTCGACATCGCTGCTGGCCTTGGGACTTCTTCTGGCCTTGCCGGGCCTGGCTTCGGCGCACATTGTATTTGGATCCCCGCACGGGATGCACGATGGGTTTATGCATCCGTTGACCGGTTTGGACCATTTGCTTGCCATGTTTGCGGTCGGCTTGTGGGCGGCTCAATATCGCGGTCGCGCCGTTTGGATGATTCCGCTCACCTTTGTCAGCGTCATGGTGTTGGGAGGGATCATGGGAGTGTGTGGCGCCTATTTGCCCGGCGCGGAGTTGGGCATCGCCGCTTCGCTGCTTGTATTAGGCGCGCTCATTGCCACCATGACCCGCTTCAAACCGGCCCCAAGCATGATAATTGTGGGTTTTTTCGCGCTTTTTCACGGTTTTGCTCACGGCCATGAAATGCCCGCCGCCGTCAGCGCCATTTCGTTCAGCGCCGGATTTGTCCTGGCCACCCTCCTCTTGCACGGCTTGGGCATGGCTGCCGGCATCGCCTTGCAAAAACAGCGGCGCGCCATCGCGTTTGCCGGGTCGGCCATTGCCCTTTGCTCCGTCTTTTTCTTCCTGCAATAGTGCTGTTTGCGCTGGTCGTTCCGGGGCGGCCGGGGTATATTGGCGGGCGTCGTGGATGCCTTGGATCAGTTGGATGAATTACTGAGTTGCCGTCTGGATACCGGTCGAAAAGCGGTCCAGCCCTGCACCATCCTCATCTTCGGCGCCAGCGGCGATCTGACGGCGCGCAAGCTGGTTCCCGCCCTGTATCATCTGTACGTTGACAAGCAGTTGCCCAATCCGTTTCGCATTGTCGGCTTCGCCCGGCGCCCCAAGACGGATGCCGCCTGGCGCGACGAACTGCTGCAAACCTGGCAAAAGAATTCGCCCCCCAAGGAACTGAACAGCGCGGACTGGAACGCCTTTGCCGCCAATGTTTTTTATTGCGAAGGCGAATTCAGCGATGCCGGGGCCTACCGAAAACTGCAAACCCTGCTGGCGGGCTTTGGCCATGACGCCCTGCGGCGCAACCTGGTGTGTTACCTCGCCACTTCGCCCAGCCAGTTTGCCCCCGTGGCCGCGCAGTTGCATGAGTCCGGTTTGTTGCGCGACAGCGATGGCCCTGGATTTGAACAAAAGCTCGTTGTGGAAAAACCCTTTGGCCGCGATCTTGTTTCCGCCCGTCAACTCAACCAGGAACTGGCCCGTTTTGCCCATGAAAAACAGATTTACCGCATCGATCATTATTTGGGCAAGGAAACCGTCCAGAACATTTTGATGTTCCGCTTTTCCAACTCGGTGTTTGAACAGCTTTGGACGCGTCAATCCGTCGATCACGTCCAAATCACCGTCGGCGAAAAACTGGGAGTGGGCGGACGCGGCGGTTATTACGAGGAGGCCGGGGCGTTGCGCGACATGGTTCAAAATCATCTCCTGCAAGTCCTGGCCCTGATTGCGATGGAACCGCCCGTCTCTTTGGAAGCCGAATGCATCCGCGATGAGAAAGTCAAACTGCTCAGATCAATTCGCTCTTTCGGCCCGGCGCAAGTTTCCAGTTTCGCCGTGCGCGGCCAATATGCCGCGGGCGAAATCGATGGCCAGAAGGTCGCGGGTTACCGGCAGGAGACGAGGGTCAGCCCGGAATCGAACACGGAGACATTTGTCGCGGCGCGCCTGTTGGTGGACAACTGGCGATGGTCGGGCGTGCCGTTTTATTTGCGCACGGGCAAACGCCTGCCGCTGAACAGCAGCCAGGTCCGCGTGCAATTCCGGCCCACGCCGAATGTCCTCTTCGCCGCGCAATGCGGGCCAAAACTCGACGCCAATTCCATCACCTTGCGTTTGCAGCCCAACGAGGGGATCACCCTGCATTTCAACGGCAAGACGCCCGGCGTGAACATTGAAATCAGGCCGGTGCGGATGCAATTCGATTACGAGGCGGAATTTGGCGCTTACACGCCTGAAGCCTATCAACGCCTGCTGCTGGAAGTGATGGCGGGCGATTCGACCCTGTTCATCCGGAGCGATGAAGTCGAAACGGCCTGGAGCATTATCGATCCCATCCGCCAGGCTTGGGCCGGCCAGCCTTTGCAGGCTGCGGAATTTTATCCCGCCGGAACCTGGGGACCGTCCGCGGGCGACGAGCTTCTGGCCCGGCTTGGCCATAAATGGCGCATGACGCAAAATGGACCGCCTCCAGCCAGTGAGTGAAAAACTTCGAACTAAAATCTTTCCCCAGCGATGTGGAACTGGCCAGCGCCGCGGCTAAAGACTGGCTGGCTCTGTTGAGCCAATCCACCGTTGCGCATCGGGTCGCTCTTTCCGGCGGACGCATCGCCCGGTCCTTTTTTCGCGCGGTGACGCAAGGCGCGGAAGTCTCCCGTCTCTCGCTCCAAAACGTGGATTTTTTCTGGGCCGACGAACGTTGCGTTTCGCCGGACGATCCGGACAGCAATTATCTGTTGGCAAAGGTGAACCTGCTCCAACCCCTGGCCATCGCGCCGGACAGAATTCACCGGCTCAAGGGCGAACTGCCACCGGACGAGGCTGTCGCGGAAGCCAACGCCGCGATTCAGCGCATCGTCCCAAAGAATGGCGCGGGACTGCCGGTTCTCGACTTGATCTTCCTTGGCCTGGGCGAGAACGGGCATATTGCCTCGCTCATGCCGGACGCCCCGACGGATGTAGTCGTATCCACATCACCTTACGTACGCATTGAAGATTCACCCAAACCTCCGCCGAATCGAATCAGCTTGAGTTACGCCGCCATCGCCGCGGCGAAGAGTGTGTGGATGCTGGCGTCCGGCGCGGGCAAGGAAGAAGCCTTGAGTCAATCCTTGCGGCCCGGCGGAGCAACCCCTTTTGGCCGCGTCCTGCAATCCCGCGCGCACACGCTGATTTACTCCGACATCGCGCTCTGACTCCTGATTCTAATCTGCGGGATTAAGATTAGGGAATGCAGGAAATCCATAAGAGGTTTGCGTGACGGGGAGATTCCCGGTATCGTTGGGCGACGCTGATATGCTAAATGACACAATTTCCAAAATTGAGGGCCGCATCCGGAAATCCGGGGCGGTTGATGAAACCCATCGCGCCGAGTTGCTGAAGCTGCTGGGCGATTTGCGGGGCGAAATTGCAACTCTTGCCAAAACGCACCAGGAACAGGCCCAGAGCATCACGTCTTTTGCCGAAGTGTCCGCGCAGGAAGCCACCCGCGCGACGAAAAATCCCGAAGCACTCCGGCATTCCATCGGCGGATTGGAATCCTCCGTGGGGGAATTCGAGAAGACCCACCCGCAATTGGTCGGCATTGTCAACCGCCTTGCCGGCATGCTGGCCAATATGGGGATTTGATCCGCCGGAAGCAATGTCCGGCCATGGAGGAAAGCCGCGCTTGGTAAAGATTTGGAAAATCATTTGGATGGCAATCTGGGGCGTGGGCGCCGGGATGGGGAAACTATTCGCCGGCATGGGCCAGGGGCGCAAGGGCGGTCCGCAGGCGGCGCTCAACGCCCGGCAGGCACAGATGCTGGCCGCCGCCCGCCGCGGCAATGTCGAGGCCCAAATCCGCCTGGCCACTGCTTACTCGGATGGCGTCGGCATGACGCAGGATTACGGGGAAGCGGTCCATTGGTTTGGCGAGGCGGCGCGTCAGGACCATGCCGGCGCGCAATTCAGCTTTGGCATTTGTCACGCCAACGGCCAGGGGACGGCGCAGGATTACCAGGAGGCCGTGCATTGGTTCCGACTTTCGGCCAACCAGGGCAACAGCGGCGCTCAAGTCAGCCTCGGCCTCTGCCTGCAAAAAGGGCTGGGCGCGCCTTCCAATCAGAAGGAGGCCGCGCAATGGTTCCGTCGCGCCGCCGAAAGCGGCGATGCAGCGGGGCAGGTCAGTCTGGCGGCGGCCCTCCAAAGCGGCCGGGGCGTTGCCAAAAATGAAGTGGAAGCCGCCGATTGGTTCCGCAAAGCCGCCGCCCAGGGTCTGGCGGAAGCCGAGTTCAACCTTGGAAAATGCCATCAGGACGGATTGGGCGTCGCGATGGACGAGAACGAGGCCTTCCAATGCTTTCGCCGCGCCGCGGACAAGGGCCTGCCTCAAGCTGAATTTGAAGTGGGCCTCTGTTTTTATCGCGGGCGCGGCACGCCGCTCGATTTGGTCCAGGCTTATATCTGGATTTCCCTGGCGGCGCAACGGGCCGTGCCGGCCGCCATCGGCGTGCGCGACGAGTTGAAGGAGGAATTGACCGCGGCGCAGCTTGCGGAAAGCGACCGCCGCGTGGCAGAATTGGCGCTGAACAGACCGAAGATCGCCGTGGCGGCGCCTGACATGAATGACGAATTGCGAGGCCCAAATGAGGAATAACCGCTCCAGTTTCCCTGTCCGCGCTAGGTTGCGGCGCTGGTGCCTGTTGTTTTTATGCTGCGGCCTGCTGCTGCCTGGCGCGTTGCACGCGGCGAAGTCCGCGGAGGACAAGGCCCTTTCCACCGCCCGGGCGTTGTTTGACGATCATCAATACACTCTGGCGGAATCGAGTCTCGCCAGTTTTGTGGCCGCCTACACCAATTCCCCGCACCGCCCCTACGCCATCCTTTACCTGGCCCGCTCCCGGTTGGAGCAATCCAATTACGACGGAGCGATTCAGTTGTTGACAATGGCGGAGTCGCGATCAGACGAATTGGCGGGGGATTACACCTTCTGGATCGCCAGGGCGCGCCTCGATAAAGGCGAATACGCGCAGGCGGCGGATGAATTTGGCGGCTTCATTAAAAATTTCACCAACGCTCCCCGCCAGCTGGAGGCGACTTGCGATGAAGCGGAGGCCCTCTCCAAACTGGAGAATTGGACGCATGTGATCGACTTGCTGCAAAAACCGGACGGCGTTTTCCACAAGCTGGCCGCGGCGGACCCTAAAAATAGTTTTGTCACGCGCGGCCTGCTTCTTTTGGGCGAGGCGCTCTCGGCCATGGGCCGGTACGCCGAGGGTGAGAATGTGGTGGGCGGCATTGATCCGGCCGGTTTGGCCCCCGGATGGCAGTGGCAGCGGCAGGATTTGCTTTGCCGGCTGGAACTGGCCGGCGGCCAGGCGGACTTGGCTTTGCAAAACAGCGCCACCTTGCTCGATACAGCCTCCGGCCCGCGACATCAGGCGTCCAGCCGCTTTTTACGCGGAAAAATTTTGCAAACCCTTGGCCGCATGGCCGAGGCCTTGCAATGCTACACTAACATACTGACCGGCGACGTGCCCCCTGAGAACCAGCGCCAGGCTCTCACGAATGCCGTGGCGCTGATTCTGGCGCAGGGTCAAATCCAGGATGCTGCGCAACTGCTGGAGAATTATGTCGCCCAGCCCACCAATGGGGGGGCGCTGGATTTGGCCCGCGTGAGCCTGGGTGAATTATATATCAAGATATATTACAATAATTACAATACCGCTCCAGCACAGAAACCAACCGACCTCGCCGCCCCCGTCACCAATTATCTGCAAGCGGCGCTGACCAATTTCGAGAGTGTCATCCGGGATCTTCCGGCCAGTCCCCTTGTCGCGCAGGCGCACCTGGATTGCGGCTGGTGTTATTGGGCGGAAACGAACATGGCTGCGGCACAGGCCGATTTTCAGGAGGCGGCCAATCTATTGCCTTTTTCGCCGGAGCAGGCGGTGGCGCGATTCAAACTGGCCGACGCGGAATTCCGCAACACCAACTACAGCGCGGCCCTGGCCGATTACAATTTGCTGCTGCAACAATACGCCAGCGTGGAGAGCGTGACCAACGGGTTGTTTGATCAGGTCCTTTATCAAGTCGTGCAGGCCAACCTGGCGCTGGGCGATCCGGCCGGCGCGGAGGCCGCCTTGTGGAAAATCCTGGACTGGTATCCCAACAGCTTGTTTGGGGATCGCGGCCAGTTGTTGATCGGCGAGAGCAAAAGATATGATTACGACATGGCCCGGCGGGTTTTCAACGAACTGCTGGAAAGATCACCCAAAACGCCGCTGCGGCCCGAGGTGCAATGCGCCATAGCCAGGACCTACGAGCAGCAGGGGAACTGGCCGGAAGCCCTGCGCGAGTATGACCTTTGGATGAGCCAGTACGCCAGCCACGCGCCGTTGCTCCGCCCGCGCGTCGAATATGCGCGCGCCCTGGTTTATGGAAAAGCCGGCATGGAAACCAACGCGCTGGCCCTGTTTACGAATTTCGTGGCCCGATTCACCAACAGCCCCCTGGCGGCGTGGGCGCAGAATTGGGTGGCCGATTATTATTTCAACCAGGGCGATTATCAATTGGCGGAGGGGAATTACCAATTGCTTTACCAGAAATTTTCCGACGCCGGAGAGCTTCCCTACGAGGCGCGCTTGATGGCGGGGCGCGCCGCGCTCGCCGGCCAGCGCGCGGTCGAAGCGGCCCAGTATTTTTCCGACCTGGTCAACATCACCAATGCGCCCACCAATCTCGTGGCCCAGGGTTACTTCGCCTTGGGCGACACCTTTCTACAACAGTTTCTGGACAACCCGACGAACGGCACTTTCTTGAACGAAGCCATTACGGCGATCAGCCATCTGACCAACGGCGCTCCGGCCAACGCCCAGGCCGCCCAGGCCTATGGACGGCTGGGCGACTGCTACATGCAATGGGCGGACAAACAATGGGAACTGAAGCACGACCCGAAGGTCTATACCGAGGCGATCCAGATGTATGAGACGCTCTTGAGTTTGCCGGCCACGAACGTGGATGTGACGGCATGGAGCCAAGCCGAAGTGGCGCTGGGCCGGGTGGCCGAGCAGCAAGATCAGCCCCGCCAGGCGCTGGCCCGTTATGCCAATGTGCTCGACGATTTGGATCCGGACCATTTCGATCCGTTTTGGGTGGAACAAGCCGGCAAAGCCGCCGCCCGCATCTACGAACAGCAACAGCAATGGGACACGGCCATCAGGGTTTATCGGCGCGTATTAAGAGCCGTGCCCTGCCTGCGCCCCGCCTTGGAAAAAGCCATCGCCGCCGCCCAGCGCGACGCCGACAAGGCCAGGAATTAATCCTCACATCATCTTCAAAAGCGTTGCGGCCATTTCGGATGGGGTCGCGGCGATGCCGATGCCGGCCTTTTTGAACGCCTCGATTTTGGCGGCAGCGGTGCCCTTGCCGCCGCTCACAATGGCGCCGGCGTGACCCATGCGCCGGCCCGGCGGCGCCGTCGCGCCCGCGATGAAACCAGCCACGGGTTTGCGGCAGTTTTGTTTGATCCATTCGGCCGCTTCCTCTTCCGCCGAACCGCCAATCTCGCCGATCATGATGATGCCGCGCGTCTCCGGGTCGTCGCTGAACATTTTTATGATGTCCAGGTGCGAGGTCCCGTTGACGGGGTCGCCGCCAATGCCGACGCAGGTGGATTGCCCGACGCCGCGGCAGGTCAATTGCCAGACGGCTTCGTAGGTCAGCGTGCCGCTGCGGGAGACGACGCCGACGTTGCCTTTTTTATGGATGTAGCCGGGGGCGATGCCGATGCGGCAGCCGCCTTTGGAATCCGGGCCGCCGCCCGGGGTGACGATGCCCGGGCAATTGGGGCCGATCAAACGCGTTGTCCCGCCTTGCAGGGTCTGCTTGACTTTCACCATGTCGTTGACGGGGATGCCTTCGGTGATGCAAACGACCAGGGCCAGCCCGGCATCGGCCGCTTCGAGAATGGCGTCGGCGGCGAAGGGCGGCGGGACGAAGATGGCGGAGACCGTCGCGCCGGTTTCGCGCGCAGCGGCGTCGACCGTGTCAAAGACCGGCACTTTTTTGCCGGCATGTTCAAAGGCCTGGCCCCCTTTGCCAGGAGTGACGCCGGCGACCACCTGTGTGCCGTAATCAAGGGAGAGCTGTGTGTGCCGCGCGCCAAAACTGCCGGTGATGCCTTGCACGAGGACCTTGGTGTCTGGTTTAACGAGGATGGACATGGGATTTGCGATTGAGGAGATACAGTTTATGATTGGCAATTCATTTTTGCAGCCGCCGTTTTTTTATTTCCTTCAATTCCCGGGCCGTGATCCGGTCGTGATCGCGGTTCATGGCTTCCTTGGCAAGGATGAGCGTGTCAATGTCAAGGACACGGCATTTGCCGGACGGAAGTTCCATCCGCGGAAAATGCACGGGATTCAAATCGGCCAGCGCTCCCTGGATACGCTTCAGATTAGCCTCGGTAAACCGGCAGCAAACATCCACGTCACGAGTGGAGCGCATGACACCGTGAGACAAGGCGGCAAAGCCGCCGATCAGGACAAAATCCACCCGCGCTTCAATCAACCTTCGGGTCAATTCAGCCAGATTTTGCATTTCGTTGCTCCATTGCGGCGCGCAGGGTGTCGCCGAAATTGACGATGTCGTCGTTCGCCAGAATTCTCTCCCACGGAGTCATGCCCAGGCTGTCTTCCAACATTAAGGAATCAACATCCTTCGCCGCGATTGGGCCATGCGGCGTTGATTCTTCCGGGGAGTTTTTCTCGACTGTTGCGGTGTGGACGGTCTTCATGGCTATTTTTCCACCGCCTGCACGACCTTCTGCGCGGCGTCGGCCATGGAATCGCCGTTGATGATGGGCAGGCCGGAGTCTTGCAGGATTTTTTTGCCAAGCTGGACGTTGTTGCCCTCCAGGCGGACGACCAGCGGCAGGTTCAGTTGCGTTTCCTTCACCGCCGCCACGATTCCGGTGGCGATAATGTCGCACTGCATGATTCCGCCAAAAATGTTGACCAATATCGCCTTCACGTTGGGGTCGCTCAGGATGATGCGGAAAGCAGCCGTGACCTGCTCCTTGCTGGCGCCGCCGCCGACGTCCAGAAAGTTGGACGCCTGCCCGCCATAATGTTGGATGATGTCCATGGTGGCCATGGCCAGGCCGGCGCCGTTGACCAGGCACGCGATGCTGCCGTCCAGCTTGATGTAATTGAGATTGTATTTGCCGGCTTCGATTTCGAGCGGCGCTTCCTCGGCCAGATCGCGCATGGCCTGGATGTTGGCGTGGCGATAGAGCGCGTTGTCGTCGAGGCTGATCTTGGCATCGACGGCCAGGAGCGCGTCCTTGCCATCGCGCCCGGCAATGATGCAAAGGGGATTGATTTCGACCAGGCTGGCGTCGCATTCCCAAAACGTCTTGAAAACTCCCGAAAAAAACTTCGCGCCGGCGGCGATCAAATCCCCCGTCAAGCCAAGCGCGGAAGACAGTTTGCGGCCTTGAAAGGGCAGCAGACCAAACGCCGGATTCACCGTCTCCTTGACGATTTTCTCCGGATTTTCGAGCGCGACTTGCTCGATGTCCATTCCGCCTTCGGTGCTGACCATGAGGATGGGGCGCGACAGGGCGCGGTCCAGCAGGCAGGCGCAGTAGAATTCCTTTTTGATCTTCGGCGCGGCGCAGACGAGGATTTTGCCCACCAGCCGCCCAGCCGGGCCAGTTTGTTTGGTGACAAGAACGTTGCCCAGCATGGCCGTGGCGTCGTCGAAAACCCCGGCGGCGGTTTTGCAAAGCCTGACGCCGCCCTTGAAGCCGTTTTTGAATGTTCCTTTCCCGCGCCCGCCGGCATGGATTTGGGCTTTGACGACGACCAGGGATTCACCCCTGGCGAAAAGCTGTTCGGCAAATTGCCGGGCGGCCCCGGCCTCGTTGAAGACTTCGGCCGCAGGCAGGGCGACACCGTACTGGGCGAGAAGCTGTCTGGCTTGGAATTCGTGGATGTTCACTGGCTGGTGTTTCTACATTTCCTTGTCAAAGACCATGACGTATCCGTCCTTGGGCAGAAGCAGAGTGTCTCCTTCGTCAATTTCGATTTCCGTGTTTTCCGGTTTCGAGCCGGGAATGGAGACCTGGTAGGTCCCGTCCTTTTTCCATGTGCCGACCGCGACGGTGGTGGATTTGTCGCGGCTCGGCGTCATCTTCTTCAAAATTACCTGGCCGTCGGTTGTGGCCGTCAGGCTCAGATCGGCTATGACGGGGTACATGTCCTCCCGCAGCTTGGCCAACTGCCGCGAATTGAGGCCCGGATGGCGTTTGCGCTCCTGAGCCAGAGTGGATTGGGGATCAATGGCCCAAACGCCCAGAATGGGTTCATCGTCGAATTTGGAGGACTTGCCGGTGGTGAGGTACTCCTGCAAATCATTCAGGTCCTTGCCCAGTATGCCGTAAATCTCGCCGGTCAGGGCCGGGTCGGTGATGATGGTTTTGATGGCGGGATATTTGAGGATTTCGCCGATGTTGGCCTGGCGGTCGATCATCTCCAGGAGCGGCTCGTCGTTGGCCAGGGCTTGGAATTGGGGACGCTGGCCCAGGGTGAGAAAGGGCGGATAGTGCGAGATGCGGCTCTTGAGCAATGGATTGTGCAACACGAGGTCGGCAATGTCGCTGGCCTGGTAAACCTGGGCTGGCGTGGGATCATAAGCCGCCAGCACCCGGTCCAATTTCAGTTCATGCAGTTCCTCCCGGGTTTTGGTGAGGAACCGTGCGGCGGGCGGATTGTTCCCTTCGGTGGCGGCTTCGGCTGAGAAATAACCGCCGATATAAATGGGAATCATGATGAGGAGGAAATAAACGGCGCCGTTGAGCAGGCCGACGCAAAGGCCAAGCCGGCAATAAAGCCGTTCCCATCGAATCAATTCCTTTTCGCCGGCCTTGTACTTGAAGTGAAGGGTGAGTTTGCGATGCGCCACGCCACCCGCGATTCCGAAAATGATGAGAACGATCAGGAAGGCCAGCGCCTGGGGGACGAAGAATTGCCAGAGCGGATGCCGCAGGCCCAGGAAGGGCAGCAGGTGTTTGGTCAGGGGCGAGAGAGGCTCGGCCAGCACAACTCCGAAGAAAAGCCCGAGCAACGAGAAAACGGCGCGAATGGGGCCGAAATACCAGCCCATCGCTCCGACAAAGCCAAGACAAGCAAGTGCAAGCAACCACACCATGTTCGCATACTGGGAGATTTGGTGGAAAAAAGCACGTTTTAAATTCTGGAAATCAGTTTGCCTTTTTGGGGCGCAAAACCGGCTTTTGGAGTCCAGCGCAAAGGTCGAAAGGCGCAAAGAAAGGCCGGGCGGCGGATTGCCTGATGGAAGAATTCAGCCTTTCTGACGGCAGATTGATACATAGGTCTGGAAAAGGGGAAACACGGTTACAAATGTTGATGGTCAAGGACTTAGCCGGTAACACAAAAGGAAACAGAGCCGTTACATGTAACCGCTTTTTGGGGGAAATGCTTAATGATACAACTGGATCTTCACGCAAAGTCGCCAGGACGCGAAGGTTTTTGACAGGAGGAACTCCCCCTTGGATCCACAGGATTGCAGCGGGGTCGGGTTTGGCCACAGGGCAAGGCAGGCGGATTTCAACGCAAAGAGCAAAAGGCGCAAGCAAAGCCAGGATGGCGAACGCTGAACCCTGAAAAAACAGTGGTCAGGGGAATGATTGTCAAGGGAATGGGAGAAGAAAGTGTGGATTAGAGATTAAGAAATGGAAAAACGCGGACGCATGGCCATGGCACGACAAGATGCGAAATACCCGCAGGGCCGGGAATATGTTTCAAGTGGCAGTCAACCAGCGATAAAATGCCACCCCAACCACAGCCAGGCCCGACGCTCACCGAGCGATACGAATTTGCGAATGGTTGCGCTCGAAGCAGCGAATGCAGTTCCCATTGCGGGCTGGGCCGTCAAAGGCACCATCGCCGGAGGCGTCATCAAAACACTCGGCGAAGCCATCATCGCCCGCTATGAAAAAATGGAAAGGGAAGGAACGGACACCGCCATTACTGACATGCCGCCTGTGCTTGAAAGTCCGGCGCTCGCCCCTGACGCATTGCACAAAATGCTGAACCCACCGCCCATCCCCCCGCCAAAATTACCGGCGACCACTGGCCCCACCGTTGATGATCGGCTGCAAAAAATAACCGATTTGTTCGGCAAAAAGCTGATTTCGCAGGCCGAATACGACGCCAAGCGGCAACAGATTTTGGGCGAGTTGTGATTTCTTAGCGGCAATTTTCCCGGCGTTCAGTCAGGCGTCTCCCTGATATTTTGGCCAGTCACGCCAATGCGGTCTTTCTGATTGGCACATTGAAGCCCCCGCCAGTCCCCGCAATCAAAAAATCGGTTCCCCCGGAGGTCTCCCCCAATTTTCAGCTTTGCGCGGTGTCGCTACGCCCCGGCCTTGGAGACTTCCATTTTGTGCCATCAGGCCGCGATTGGCGCAGCCTGAAAACAATAAGGAGACTTAAAATGACCGATACCAAGAAACAAATTGCCACAGCGAAAACACCCAGCCACATCGCCTACCATGTGCGCAACGGGAATTCCGAAAAGGGTTTTTGGACACGCATCGGCGCGGCATGGGCACATGCCGACGGCAACGGCTTCAATATCCAGATTGAAACCATGCCGCTGGACGGACGAATCACGCTCCGCATCGCTTCTGAAAAATCCGAGTAATCAACCCAAGGGCGGGCGTCAAACCCCGCCCTTTTCTAAAACCAAAACGCAGGATAGGAGTTCAATATGGTGGCAAGAATCCCCGAAAAGCAATTCATTACTCACGAGCCAGAAGATGACGACGCTTGGGTATGTCAATGTGGAAACATGCCACACACGGACGGTTTTTTCCCGTGTGATCGCAACGGAAATGAAGTCGAACCAGAACACGGCATGTGGACAGATTTATATGTATGCGCTCGATGCGACAGAATTATTCAACAAAACACGCTTGAGATTGTCGGACAAAAAGTCGAACCGGAGTGAAGGCTAAAGAAGCACGAATTTCTTTGCGCCGGACTTGGCTGGGTGGCGGGAACCAGCGCCAAACGCATCAGTCGGCTCCGGGCGGAATTCAAAAATCAGCCGTCAGTGGCGAAGGCCAAATAAATTTCTCCGTTTGGGGACAGCGATTGGGGACATTCAGTTCCTTTGAACGTCAGTCATGGCGGGTGCATCATTTGAAATAAAGATCACCATATGACGAATGCACCTGAATCCTTAAAGACTGCCACGGTTCAATCTGATCCCGTATCGGAGCCGGTAATCCCGGCACCGGGGAATTCCGATTCTCCGACCAGGATGATTTGCCACCTCGCCGAAGCGAATGCCTTCGTTGAAGAATATCGCAAGCCGCATGTTCCGGTAATGTCGGCTTTTGGCGGCGGACGTTTGCATGTGTGCAGGTTTTACGGGTCATGGGATTTGGATCGGATGGTCACAGATAATGCCGACGCCCTATTCCGATCCATCCGCAAACTTTCTTCCAAAGACGCCAAGGACGCTACGAAGGAATGGGACGATCTCACCTTCCGGTTTGGCCCGCAGGCATTTCTTTATGCCGATAAGGACAGGATTATTGGTTTCGCTGCCACTTCGGTTGAAGCTGAAAAACTGGTGGCAAAATTTAGCCAGAAATACCGTAAGCCCATGCCCCCTACCTCGGATGGCGGGATTTTTTTTCTGGTCCAGCAGGACGGAGACAATATCAAAACCAAAGAAGTCTCTTTTTCTTCCGACACGGTTCTCAAACCCGAATCGCTTGCCCTTCATTATGGCACCGGCAGTGGGGAATGGCATCAGAGTTTTGTCAAAAAACTTAGTGAAAGAACCAATGGCCTCTCGATTTTTGAGGGGCGGCCCGGCACGGGTAAAACCTTTTATCTTCGTCACCTCATGGGTGAACTCAAGGAATCGCATCGGTTCTACTTCATCCCGACTTCAACGATGGCCATCCTTTCACGCCCCGATTTCATCGGCTTCTGGACCGATCAGCGATGGCACCATTCCAATAAAAAATTTGTCGTCGTCCTGGAGGATTCAGACGCGGCGCTGATGACTTGCGGCTCTGACAATCGCGAACAGGTGAGCGCCATCCTGAATCTGTCCGATGGAATGCTCGCCGATTTTCTCCGCCTGCAAATCATCTGCACGATCAATTGTTCCGCCTCCGACATTGATTCGGCACTGTTGCGCCCTGGTCGCTTGGTTTGCCATCGCGTCTTTGGCCGGCTCGATTATACCCAAGCCGCCCGCCTCGCTGAGAGTCTCGGCACGACACTGCCGCCAGCCAGTGATTATTCGCTCGCTGAAATCTTTGCCGGCAATGGCGGGAGCGAAATAAACCATCCTCGAATCGGCTTTGCGGCGTGAAAATATGAAAAGCAATGTATCAAGCATCGTTGACGAACTGAAAGAACGGCACAAAGAAGCATTGGCTCTCGCGCAAAAGGATAAAAAAGACCCTCGTTTATGCGATTACAAGTGTTGAGCGATTTACATCTGGAATTTGGGGATTATACGCCAAAAAAAACGGACGCCGATGTGGTGATTTTGGCGGGCGACATTCACCAGGGGCATCAGGGCATTCAATGGGCGAAAAGGCGTTTTCCCAAAAAGCCGATCATCTACCTAATGGGCAACCACGAGTTTTACGGCTGCGACATGCGGCCGTTGCTGGAGGGATGCCAAGCCGAGACTCGGGGCGGCAACATTTGTCTCTTGGAAAACCAATGCGTCCAAATTAGCGGGATCACTTTTCTGGGATGCACGCTGTGGACGGATTTCAAGCTCTGGCCGAAGCCAGCCGAGGCAATGGAGGCGGCGAGGGACTACCTGACCGATTTCAAGGTGATAAGAACCTCGTCTGGACGGTTGCGCCCCGCAGACACGGTCCAATTTCATCAAGCCTCTGTCGCCTGGCTGAAGTCACAACTCAATCAGAACTCCCCGGAGAAAACGGTGATCATCACTCATCACGCGCCCAGTTATCGGTCCATTCCGCCCCAAAATGCCGGGGACATAATCAGCGCCGGGTTTGCCTCGGATTTGGAGCCGCTCATCCGCGCCAGCCGTGTTCCGCTCTGGATTCACGGCCATACGCATCATAATGTGGATTACAAAATCGGAGCGACGCGAATTTATAGCAATCAGCGCGGCTATCCTGATGAGAGATTGGCGCGCTTCGAGCCCGAGAAAATCATCGAAATTTTATGAATAATGTTTGTAGTGCCACGAATATTCGTGATTCCAGTTTTGTTGCCATTGACTTTGAAACCGCCAATCCCTCGCGTGTGAGCATCTGCGCCGCAGGGTTGGCGGTCTTTGAGGATGCCCAACTGACCGAGGCTCCCTACTGGCTAGTGCGACCGCCCAAAGGCCACGGCTGGTTTCGCGACGACTTCATTGAATGTCACGGCTTGACGCATCTGGATGTTCTGGACGCCCCGGACTTTTCCGTCATCGCGCCGGAAATGCTGGCACGGTTGACCCGCACCGACCTCGTGGTTGCGCATAACGCAGCCTTCGACATCGAACATTTGCGCGCGACCTTGGATCATTTCGGCCTCGGGCCGAACAAGGGGAAACACGTTCTTTATGAGGGAAGCGAAAAACCAAAATATCAGTGCAAGTTCTGCGGCACGTCAAATGCGAGCCTGGTTTCCCTGACATCAAATCCCTGCATGAGGCACCCGTCCGGCCCCAACAAAGGCAAGCACGAGCCTGCCTTGTAAAGTGTCAGGCGGAACTTGTGTCGCACTCGACATTGACGATCCACAACCCGCCATCACCGTAATGATGCCGGACGAGGATTGACCGGGATCTATAATCTGGCGGCTGAATCAACTGGTTCAGTCGGGGAGTCTGGCGCTGCGTGTTTGGATTCAGTTTGAACACCGGCAACCGCCGACCGTCACCCGCGTTTTGGCCGAGCTTGGCTTTCATTGGAACAACACCCGGCAGGCATGGCAGCACCCTTGCGGCACGATACCCTGAGCTGGACCCCTATTTTTAGACCACGGGTTAGTTTCGATTTTTGCCGGTTTGCTGTAGATAAGAAAGAGCAAACTTATGAAAGCAAAACGCAAACGACACAGTGCGGCCTTCAAGGCCAAAGTGGGATTCGAAGCCCTGGTGGGGCTTAAGACGGTCGCGCAACTGGCGCGAGAGTATGGGGTGCATCCGGCGCAGGTCACGCAGTGGCGGGCGACGATTCGGGATCACATGCCCGAACTGTTCGAGCCTGGGCAACCCCGCACGGAGGACCAGGAACAGTTGATCGCCCAATTGCATCAGAAGATTGGCCAACTGACGGTGGACTTGGACTGGCTTAAAAAAAAGTCCGGGCAACTGGGGCTTTAACATGTTTGATCAGTCCCGATCCACGGATCAGCGTGCGGCACCAGTGCGAGCTGCTGGAGGTGTGCCGCGGCAGTTACTATTACCAGTGAAGGAAGGGAGCCATACGAAACATTGATGAACAAGTCCTTGGTATTCCGCCGAAAACAGCAGGAAACCCGACGGAACAATGGTTGAAATCGCGCCCAAGAATTGCTGATTTGCGCCCTTGCCTTTTCGGGGCGCTCCCCTATTTTACTGGCCGCCCGACGTCACAGCCGGGGCGGCATTGCGGATGAACATTCCTTTGTTACAGAAGATCGACCGCTGGGCGGGAGTGCCGCTTTGCTTCTTGCTGACGCTGGCCCGGAAGGTTGTTGGCCGGTCGCCGCCGCCAGGACCCGCCGCGCCGCGGAGCATTTTGTTCATCAAACTGGCCGAGCAGGGGTCCACCGTGCTGGCCGGCGCCGCCATCGCGCGGGCCGTCGCAATGGTGCGGCGTGAGAATGTCTTTTTCATCACTTTCCAGGAGAATCGGTTCATTCTGGATTTGCTGCAATTGATCCCCGAGGAGAATGTCATCACGGTTTGCCGGAACAGCCTGCCCGAGTTGGTGTCCAGCACCTGGCGGGCCATGCGGCGGATGCGGCGGTTGAAGCTGGATGCGGCCATTGACATGGAGTTTTTCTCGCGCGGTTCGGCTGTGGTGGCCTGCTTGAGCGGGGCGCTGGTGCGGGTGGGATTTCACGCCTTTTTTGGGGCCGGCCCCTACCGGGGCGATTTGATGACCCACCGGGTTTTGTACAATCCGCATCTGCATACGTCGGCCATGTTCCAGGTGCTGGTGGAGGTGTTGGGCAGCGATCCGTCCAGACTTCCCACTCTTAATTTCGCGCCGCCGACCGCGGTGCATGTGCTGGCCCCGTTTGCGCCGCGCCCGGAGGAAACGGCCACCGTGCGGGCCATGCTGTTGGGGGGACCGCTCATTCTGCTCAATCCGAATGCGAGCGATTTGCTGCCATTGCGGCGCTGGCCCGGCGAGCGCTACGTCGATTTGGCCAGGCGGTTGCTGGCGCAATTCCCGGAGGCGCAACTGGGGTTCACCGGCGCGCCGGAGGAAGCCGCCGAAACGGAGCGCCTGGTGCGGGAGGTCAACTCAAAACGGTGCATTTGCCTGGGTGGCAGGACCACCCTGCGGCAGTTGATGGTGCTCTACACCCTGGCGGAAATATTGGTGACAAACGACAGCGGCCCGGCCCATTTTGCCGCGCTGACCCCGATTCACGTCGTCACGCTGTTCGGGCCGGAGACGCCCGCGCTTTTCGCAGCGCGCACGCCGCGGCATGAGGCGATCTGGCTGGGGCTGGGCTGCAGTCCGTGCGTGAGCGCCTATAACAACCGCCAATCCCCCTGCCAGGACAATGTTTGCATGAAGCAAATCAGCGTGGAACAGGTGTTCCAGGAAGTGTGCAAAATATACGCCCGGCGCCGGAGCGGCGCCTGACGCATCATTTAACAGGCGGCTCGCCCGCGTTAAAAAGCAGCGTCTTTTCCGTCCGGGCGGCCATATTCTTTAGTTTGACAGCCAGTTCCCCGTCGGGCAGCCGCTCGAGCTTGAAGGTGTAACGGGCCTGCAATTCAACCGCGCGTTTGAATTGCTTGTCGGATTTGGCCGGGACCAGGGGGTATTCCACGGCATAGCCGGCCTCGCGCAGGTGTTGCACCAATGCCAGGGAGGGTTCGCGCAGGGTTTCATCCTCAATCAGGCACCAGCCCTCGATGGTGGCCTCAAATTTGGGCAGCAGGCCGCGCGCCCTGAGCAATTCCAGCAGCACCACGTCGCCCATGCCAAACCCCAGCGCGGGCAGATCGACCTTACCGCCGCTGATGAGGCGGAGCAATTGATCGTAGCGCCCCCCGCCGGCGATGGCGCGGAATTCGCCCTTTTTGTCGAAGGCCTCAAACACCACGCCGGTGTAATAAGCCAGCCCGCGGATGACGTGATAATCAATCTTGACAAAGTCGGCCAGGCCGCGCGCGGCCAGATTATTGACAATCTCCTCCAGTTGCGCCGTGGGACGGCCGGCGTTGATGAACTCATTGACTTCGTCCAGGGAAAGATGGAGCGCGTCCAGTTTTTTCCGGTTTTCCCCGGGCGATTCGCGCTCCAGCTTGTCGATGATCTGATAAAAGGCGTATTCATCTTCCGCGGTGGAGGAGCGCTGCCGGAAAAAGTCCTGCCAGGCGTTGCGGCTGCTGAGGCGCACCATGAAATCATCGGCGGTCAGGCCGAAGGCGCGCAGGGTGTCAATGAGCAGGGCCAGCAGTTCCGCGTCGGCGGCGGGACCCGGCTCGCCGATGAGGTCGGCGTTGAATTGGAAGTGTTCGCGCAGGCGGCCTTTTTGCTGGCGTTCGTAACGAAATAGCTGCGGGATGGCGAACCACTTGATGGGCTTTTTGTAATGGCGCTCGTGGGCGGCGGCCATGCGCGCCAGGGTGGGGGTCATCTCGGGGCGGAGCGCGACCGCGCGTTCGCCCTTGTCAATAAAGTTATAAAGCTGGCCGACAATTTCCTGCCCGCTTTTGAGGGTGAACAACTCAAGCGGTTCGAGGGGCGGGCCGTCGTATTCACGGAAGCCGTAACGGCGCGCCATCGCCCGCCAGCCATTGAAAATATATTGGCGGGCGTCGGCGCTCCAAACATCGGCATGGGGGAGCGGCTCGGGATAAAAATCGCGAAATCCGGGTAATCGTTCCATAACGGCCTGGAACAAGAAGGCACAAAACGCCGCGAATGGAAACGAAATTATCCAGTCATTTCCCGTGTTTCAGATGGCGCCAGATGAGAAAAAAGAGCAGGACTTGAACGGCCACCGGCAGCACGACCCATAAAGCAATGGTGCGGGCCTTGCGCAGACCGCGTTTGAACGGCGTGGACGGTTCCAGGCGGTCGCAACGGCCGGTCAGTTCCACCTTGACCGGCTCGTCCAGGGCCGCTTTGAGCGCGGCGGCGGTGGGATACCGTTTATCCGGATCGCGTTCCATGGCCCGCAAAGCGATTTCCTCGGCGTGCGGCGATATCTTTGGATTCAACCGGCGCAGGGATTCGGGATCGCCCGTGACCCGCGCGTTCATGATGGCCGTGATGTCGTCGTCGTTGAACGGGATCACGCCGGTCAGCATTTCGTAGAGGACGGCGCCGAGGCTGTAGATGTCGGTGCGCGCGTCGCCGCGCTTGCCGTTGACGCGTTCGGGCGCCATGTAATGAGGTGTGCCGGGCGCAAAACCGATGAAGGTCATCCGCCGCGCGCCGGCCAGGCGGGCGATGCCAAAGTCCATCAACCGCAGCGTGCCGTCGTTGCACAGCATGATATTCTCCGGCTTGAGATCGCGATGGAGGATGCCGCGGTCATGCAAGTATTGCAGGGGTTCGCACAGGCGGCCGGCCAGGGCCAGGGCCTCGGCCTCCGGCAGCACGCGGCGCTCCCTCAATAATTGGTAAAGCGTTTTCCCCTCCAGATACTCCATGACCAGGTAGATCCGGCTCCTGGTCTTGACAGAGTAAAACTTCAAGATGGACGGATGATCCAGTTCGCAGCCGATTTTTTCCTCCGTCTTGAAGCGGGAGAACAGGGCCGGGTCCGCCTCCGCGGTTCGATGGGGTATTTTGATGGCCACGACCCGGCCGTCGTTCTGCAAATCGGCGGCCTTGTAAATGGTGGCCATACCGCCGTTGCAAATCACGTCCGTGATGGCAAAGCGATCGTCGAGCAGGCTGCCTGGGGCAAACTCGCCCCCGGCGTATTTACGCCCGTTGGCCGCGCCGGCGGCCGGCTCCATGAGCTGCGAACCGAGCTTCATGCAATAAGGATGCAGTGCAAACGGCCGCCTGAACAATCAAAACTGATGGGATGCATGTTAAAATTTCACTAAAACCACCCCCAAGCCGGCATTGATATTGGACGACCGAATGCCTTGTCATCCGCGACTTTCGGTCTAAAGTGGTGTTGATGACAGTGCGGCCCGTATTTTGAGGCTTTATGAATTTAAGAGCGCAGGTGAAGGGAAAGTTGGGGTGTCTGCTGGTCCTGACCGGGACCGCCTTGGGGACGATGCCGGTCGCGCTGCACGGCGCTGTTCCACCGGGCATGACGGCTGTCGGGAATGCGGACGATTCCGCAAATCCGTATTCCGTCATTGTCGAAAAGAACATCTTTCATTTGACCACGCCGCCGCCGCCGCCCTCCGAAACGGACAAGGCCAAGGAGGAATTGCCCGTGGTCAAGATCACCGGCTTTGTCAACATCGGCAATTCGAGCCGGGTGCTGTTTCTTTCCGAGCCAAAGGATAAAAAGGAAGGGCCGTTTTATTACAGTTTGGCCCAAGGCGAAAAAAGCCCCGACGGCAGATTCGAGCTGGTCAAGATTTCCGCCGCGCAGGACGAGGTGGATGTCATCAATGCCGGAGTGGCGATGAAGCTGACGGTCAAAGAGAACAGCCTTGGCGAGGCCCCCGCGCCGACCGCTGCGGCTCCGGCGGAGAAGGAAGAAAAGCACCATCCAGGAAACGGGGCGCCTGGACGGCCCATGTTCCCACAGGGCAGAATGACTCCGCCGGGTGTTCCCGGTCTGCCGGGCGCGGGCAATGGTTTTTCGTTCCCGACCCGGGCGCGCCGGACGCCGCCGTCGCAGCAGTGATATTAAGACTTGCGCAGTGGCGGGGCCGGCACTAGGCTGAGGACAGTTCTGGATCGCGGGGTGGAGCAGCCTGGTAGCTCGTCAGGCTCATAACCTGAAGGTCGTGGGTTCAAATCCCGCCCCCGCAACCAATTTAGCCGTTGCAACTTCCACCGTTGCAACGGCTTTCTTTGATTCCCCCCAAATTGACCCAAAAGCCATGGAACCCCATGAAAACCCATAAAAATCGCAAAAATCTTGCTACAATCTTGCTACAGAATTTGACGGTTTCGGGCGATTTTTCAGTGCGTCAACTCACGGCCAAAACGCGGACGCCAGTTCCCCGTCGAGTTTCGTGGGCCGAGGACACAGGAGGGGTTGGGGCTGCGAGTCGACCATCACCGGTCAGAGTTCAGTGGTATCGAAAATGTTCGAACTTAGCCGTGAAAAAACTCAGGCGATGCGCGACGCAGTCCTTGAAATCAGGATTGCGTGTTCGCAAATCCTCATTCTCTTCGCGCAAGTCCTCCGGATCGCCAAGTTTCTCAATCACCATCGTCCGGCCTCGGTGCATCCGCACTTGGGAGAAAATCCACCGCAACGGTTGGCAGCCGCCGAACCGCATGCCGATGAGATGGAAAAACGAAAATGGTTGCTCGATCGGGATGATTTCGAGCGACTTACAAGGACAAGTTCAAGCGTAACGATTCACGCGGCGGCCACCGTGGGCCGAACGAGACACGAGACAAAGACCCACCGCCACCGGCAGGCCCAAATTAACTCACCACAAGATTCGCCTGCCGCGACTTCTCCTCGAACTTGTCCAGTTCGCGAAGATAATTCGGCACGTCGTCGTTGCGGAAAGGAATTACTTTCTTGATCGGCTGCTTTTTCGACCGCGCCGACATCTTTACCAGCAACTCCCTCCGCCCCTGTTCAAAGGACATAGCGACTTTGCCCATAGGTCATTAAGTTAACTGATTTTCGTGTTTTCGCAAAGATCCAGCAAGCGAACATAGACTGATTACACGCTTCGCCGACCAGAAATACAAGCATGATATGTGCCTCGGGTATCCGCCGTCACGGCGCAGACAAACATCGCAGCCTTTACAGATCGCATTTCGGCGTGGTTCGAAAAGCTGCCGGCGGTGTTCACCTGTTCAGCAGCGACTCGGCAGGGCCGGCAAGAGTTGCTCGGGGTAATCGACGACGAGATGACGACAATAAACACCGCGACAAATCGGGCACGGGTGCCTCCCGAAAGCTCACTAAACCTAAGCCTGGAAGCGCGCGTTCGGGAAAACCGAAAACGGCGTCCCGACCTCAACCGCCCTTGGTGAGATCGTGGCTATCAGATTGAGTTGATGCCGGAAATCTGGCGGTTCTATGCGGCGTTTCTGATTCGCCTGAGCCGGGCGGTCCAAACATCAGCCGCCCGGTTGAAAAATGGAATCCCTGCCCATACCGAAAATCCAATCCACCTTGCGAAACCGACGGATGGCGGATGCTTGCGTCCAAATTCCGTCTGCTGTATGCTATATCCAGTTGAAAACGATGTCTTTGTCTGAAATGAAACGGCAGAAAGCGCAAAGCCGGATGAATACAATTCGGAAGGCGCGGCGTGGTTCAAAAACCGCGGCCAAGCTTCAGCATCGGGCTTCCTTGGTGGGTGATGGTTCCAAGTGGCGGATCACCAACTTGAACCAAGTCGCCCGGGCCATCGCCAAATGGACCTGAGCGTGGGCTTTTCCCTCCGGCAATTCTCGGAAGTTTTCAAGATTCGGGATGAAAACGGAAACCCGTACGTCCTAATCGGTGGTCAGGCGGTGAACTATTGGGCTGAACGCTACTTGCCCGTTGAGCCTCAGCTCAAGCAATTGCAGCCTTTCACAAGCGAGGACATTGATTTCAAGGGCGATCGATCTGATGTGGAACGGATCGGCCGCCAGTTGGCCTTGACACCGGTTTTTCCCCATAAAATCGAGA
>Ga0224554_1000115_pt1 | contig 72950 bp, 64 predicted proteins | sample 714S22024metaG_FD_180666 | JGI IMG/M metagenome (GOLD analysis project Ga0224554, IMG submission 180666) | Peat soil microbial communities from Stordalen Mire, Sweden - 717 S2 20-24 | ecosystem: Environmental > Terrestrial > Soil > Wetlands > Peat | place: Sweden: Norrbotten County, Stordalen... | reverse complement strand
ACCTGAAGGAAGGGAGGGCACTTCGCATCGAGACCGTCATCAACAAGCCCAAGGACATCGGCGTGCTCGCCCGGCTCGAGCACCTGGGAGAGCTGGTCGAAAAGGGCCGTCAGGTCAACAACCGTCTGCTTATGATCGAGCGTGCCGGCCAGGGCTGTGCCATCGGCTCTGCGCTCTTCGAGCGCATCCACCAGCCCTACGTATGGGAGGGCCAACGAACCGGAGCCTTCCGCTTCGGGGACCAACGCGCCATGGCCCTGGCCGGTGCACTCTGCCTGGTCGTCCACGCTGTCACCGGCTTCACCAACAAGAGCCTTCGCGGGCAGGTGGCCGGACTCCTCGGCAGGGACTACAGCTCTTCTCAGATGAGCTACGACCTGCGACGCCTACGTCTGCACGGGCTAATCGCAAGACAAGCGGCAACCAACACCTACACCGTCACCCCGGAGGGGATCCGAGTCGCCGTCTTCTACACCAAGCTGCACACTCGCCTTCTCCGCCCCCTCCTCGACGCCGACCAACCCCCTGCACCTATCGAGCTTCGTCAGGCTCTTGCCACGGTCGAGCGCGTGCTTGGTGACTACGTCACGAACGCAAGACTTCGAGCCGCTGTTTAAGACTTGTCACAAAATCCAGAGGCCGGTGGACCAAGAAGATCTAGGCGGTCCTGGCCGCCCGGTAGGCTGACCTGTTCAAGAATGCGACCGAGTGTCGCCTGTCCGAGGAGTGGTTCAGATGCCCAGCGAGGTCACGGTCTTCCTGCCCGACGGGTCCGCGCGCAGTGTCCCCGCCGGCACGACGGTCGCTGATCTTGCCGCGGGGATCGGACGTCGGCTTGCCGCCGCGGCGGTAGCCGTAGAGCTCGACGGCGTGCTCGTCGATCTCTCCCGGCCACTTTTTGAAGGCGCGAAAGTTCGCATCGTCACCGCCGACACCGACGAGGGCCGAGACGTGCTGCGCCACTCGACCGCGCATGTCATGGCCCAGGCGGTGGTCAGGCTCTGGCCGGGAGCCCGCTACGCCATCGGCCCTGCCATCGCGGACGGCTTCTACTACGACTTCGAGCTCCCCAAAGGCGCCCGGTTCTCCGAGGACGATCTCGAACGGATAGAAGCGGAGATGAAGGCGATCGTCGCCGAGGGCCAACTGTTCCTGCGCGAGGAGCACACGATCGCCGAGGGCCTCGAGATCTTCGCCGACCAGCCCTACAAGCGCGAGATCATCGAAGGCGTCGAGGCCGGCGTCGGCCTCGACGACGAGGTCGCGGCCGAAGCCGGCGGGAACCCTGGCGCTGTGAGCACCTACCGCAACGGTCCGGGATTCGTGGACCTGTGCCGCGGTCCGCACGTGCCCTCCACCGATCGTCTGGGGCACTTCAAGCTGACCCGGGTGGCCGGTGCCTACTGGCGGGGCGACGAGCACAGACCCCAGCTCCAAAGGGTGTACGGCACGGCCTGGGAATCGGACAAGGCCGTCGAGTCCTACCTACACCGTCTCGAGGAGGCCGAGCGTCGTGATCACCGTCGCCTGGGAGCTGAGCTCGACCTGTTCTCGTTCCCTGCCGAGCTGGGCTCAGGCCTGGCCGTGTTCCACCCCAAGGGTGGACTCATTCGAAAGGTGATGGAGGACTACTCGCGGACGCGCCACTCCGACGCCGGCTATTCGTTCGTCAACACGCCCCACATCACCCGCTCGGACTTGTTCGAGACCTCCGGACACCTGCAGTGGTTCGCGGAGAGCATGTTCCCGCCGATGGAGCTCGACGAGGGACATCGCTACTACCTCAAGCCGATGAACTGCCCGTTCCATATCTTGATCTTCAAGTCCCGCCAGCGTTCGTACCGTGAGCTTCCCCTTCGCATGTTCGAGTTCGGCGCGGTCTACCGCTACGAGAAGTCCGGTGTCGTACACGGTCTCACGCGTGTGCGCGGCATGACCCAGGATGACGCGCACATCTTCTGTACTCGCGAGCAGATGGCGGGCGAGCTGCGCTCGTTGCTCATTTTCGTGCTCGAACTGCTGCGTGACTTCGGCCTTGAGGACTTCTACCTGGAGTTGTCGACCATGCCCGAGGAAAAGGCTGTCGGCACCTTGGAGGAGTGGGAGGAAGCGACAGAGGCCCTCCGCCAGGCCGCCCTCGCGATGGACCTCGAGCTGGTGCTCGACCCGGGCGGGGGCGCGTTCTACGGGCCGAAAATCTCGGTTCAGGCTCGTGACGCAATCGGGCGCACCTGGCAGATGTCGACCATCCAGGTGGACACTCAGCTTCCCCAGCGCTTCGACATGGACTACGTCGGTCAGGACAACACCAGGCACCGGCCGGTCATGATCCACCGGGCTCTGTTCGGGACAGTGGAGCGTTTCTTTGCTCTGCTGGTCGAACACTACGCAGGTGCCTTCCCGACTTGGCTCTCGCCGGTCCAGGTGCGAGTCCTTCCCGTTCGAGACGACCACGTCGCTTACGCTCGAGAGGTTCGGGCGCTTCTCTCGGCGGCCGGGGTGCGTGCCGAGGCGGACGACGCCGGGGAGCCTCTCGGTGCGCGAATCCGCCGTGCCAAACTGGAGAAGTTGCCGTATGTCCTGGTCGTGGGCGACTCCGATGTCGCCGCCAAGACCGTTGGCGTGAACGCGCGGGGCTCCGACGAGCCCGAGCGTGGTGTCAGCGTCGAGTCGTTCGTCGAGCGGCTGCGTGTGGAGGCTGCGCCACCGGTCCGCCGCGTGCCCAGTGCCGGTATAGAAGGGGCGTTGTGAGCTTCGATCACCTCTGGGCCGGGTGGCGATCGAGCTACGTGAGTTCGTTCGCCGATGCCGATGACCTGGCCGGCGCGGGCTGTGAAGTGTCCGAGCCGGCACAGGGGAGGGGCGCGTGCGTGTTCTGCCACATCGTCTCTTCCGCCGAGTCCGACGAGGCGCGCCACGTGCTGTGGACCGGCAGGTTCACCGTTGCGTTGCTGAATGCCTACCCGTACGCGCCAGGCCACGTGATGGTGCTCCCGATACGGCACCTGAGCGATCTCAGCGAGCTCGCGGGAGACGAAGCAGCCGAGCTGTCCCACGGCGTCTACGCCGCAGTAGCCGCCGTCAAGGAGGCCTACCATCCTGAGGGCATGAATCTCGGTGCGAACCTCGGCCGGGCCGCTGGAGCGGGCATTCCGGCTCACCTGCACGCTCACATCGTTCCGCGGTGGATCGGCGACACGAACTTCATGACCTCGGTGGCCGGGGTCCGGGTACTTCCCGAGGCCCTGAGCGATAGCTGGGTGAAGTTGCGGGCCGCCTGGAAGTGAGCGGGCCCCCGTCGGGCTCCCGCCGGGCGCCCATGATCTGGGGGCAGTGCGGCGTTGAAGGCGACCAGGTCGTCGTTTACTTGCGCGGGTGGCGCAGGGTCGTCGCCACGCGGGGCACGATCAGGTTCCCACTCTCGTCGGTCGTCCGGATCGAGCATGACCCGTTGGCGCGCGCCCACGTGAGGATCGGCCTTCACCAGTGGCGTAAGCACGGCCAGGGCGTCTGGCGGATCGGCACCTATCACGGGCTCGACGGCTGGTCGTTCTGGTCCGTCGGGCTCGGGCGCAACGCTGTGCTCATCGAGTGCGCAGGAGAGCGTCTGCGCTATGTGGTCATCGAGGTCGCGGACGCCGAGGCCACCGTGCGGGAGATCGATGTCGCGGCGGCAAAGGTGACACGACTGCTTCCCGGCGCCGTGGACACGAACCCGCCGACAAGGTCTCAAGGTCCTGCCAAGCGATCGAGCCGCGGCCGGGACGCGCCCTCGACAGGAGAGGATTGAGTCCGTGAGCCGTCATCGTCTGGATTACCAATCCCACCGCGCGACGCTCGAGCGCGAGTGTGACCTGATAGTCGCCGTGAGTGGCGACGAGCTCGATCTCCCGGTTCCGACCTGCCCGCAGTGGCGGCTCTCCGATCTGTTGGCGCATCTCGGAGATGTCTTCACCTTCTTTCGCACCCAACTCGAGACGGCAACGCCCGAAAGTCCGTGCGAGCCCGGTTCACGGGGCGTGCCCGCCGGGACCGACCTCGTCGAATGGTTCGAAGTCGCCGCGGCCGAGCTCCAGTCGACCCTCGACGGACACGACCGGGAAGAGCCCTGCTGGAACTGGTCGGGCGAGGACCTCACTGCGGACTGGGTCTGCAGGCGCATGGCACTCGAGTCAGCAGTTCACCGTTACGACGCGGAGCTCTCGGTCGGCTCGCCGACATCGCTCGATCGGGATCTGGCCGTGGATGGGATCGACGAGTGGATCGGGGTCCATCTGGCGACCGATGTCCCAGAGTCGCCGAACGCTTCGCTCGGTGGGGTGTTGTGCCTCGCGTGCTCCGACCACGAAGCTGCTTGGACGGTAGAGGTCACCGCCGGTCGGTTGCGGTGGCGCGAGGGAAGGGGGCCGGCCGACGCGGTACTCGTCGGTACCGCGTCGGACCTGTACCTCTATTGCTGGAACCGCAGGCCGCTCGAGACCCTCGAGCTGACCGGGAACCGGGCAGTCGCGGCCGCCTGGAGCTCTCTGACGGTCTGAGCTCGTCTGTGGTTAGCTGTCAGCCGCCTGCTTGGCGAGCTTCTCGGCTATTGGTGCAGGTACAACTTCGTGATGGTCGTGGCGAACGCTGAAGCGGCCCCTCCCACCGGTGAGCGAGCGGAGGTCGGTGGCGTAGCGCTGTATCTCCGAGGCCGGCACCAACGCGATCACGACCTGCTCGCCGCGCTCTCCCGCCTCGGTGCCAAGCACGCGACCGCGCCTCGAGTTCAAGTCGCCCAGGATGTCGCCCTGATAGGCCGCAGGCACGGTGACCTCGAGCCGGCAGACCGGTTCAAGTATCACGGGCCCGGCAGCGGCGAGGGCCTCCTTGAAGCCGTGCGACGCCGCCATCTTGAAGCTCATCTCCGACGAGTCGACTGTGTGGTACTTGCCGTCGTAGCAGGTCACGCGCACGTCGACGACGGGGTAGCCGAAGTGGCCGCCCGTGACCATCGCTTCCTGGACGCCCTTTTCCACGGCGGGGATGAACTGGCGGGGTATCGCACCGCCGACGATCGCGTCCACGAAGGCGAATCCCTCGCCGCGCTCGAGCGGTTCGACCCGCAGGTTGGCGACACCGAACTGGCCGTGGCCGCCGGTCTGCTTCTTGTACTTGCCCTCGGCCTCGGCGGACTTGGTGATCGTCTCGCGGTAGGGCACCTGGACCGGCTCGGTCTCGACCGCTACGCCGAACTTGCGGTTGAGCTTCTCGCACACGATCTGCAGGTGCGTGTCACCCATGCCGGACAACACGGTCTGGTGCGTCTCGTCGTCCCGGCGGACCAAGAGCGCAGTGTCCTCCTCCTGCAGGCGGTGGATCGCGGTCATGAGCTTGTCGTCGTCGCCCTTGGCCTTGGGGTGGACCGCGATGGACAAGACCGCGTTGCGGAGTCGGGGCCCCTCCGCCACCACCGGCTGGTTCTTCGGGGCCAAGGTGTCGCCGGTCAACACGCCACTCAGCTTCGCGACGGCGACGATGTCGCCGGCAGGGGCGGCCGATGTGGGCTGGGTCTCTTTGCCGCGCATGACCTGGAGAGCGTGCAGCTTCTCCTCCGCGTGGCTGCGACTGTCGAAGAGGGTCATGTCCGGCCGGAGTGTGCCTGAGAGCACGCTCATCAGCGAGATCCGCCCGACGAAGGGGTCGGCGATCGTCTTGAAGACCCGGGCGAGGGGCGGCCCCTCAGGATCGCGTGGGAGCTCGACGGTGTCGTTGCCCGCCTTGACCGTGAACGACCGGCGGGCGAGTGGGCTCGGCCCGATCTCGCAGATCAGAGACGCCAGGCGGTCGATGCCGACGCCGGTCAGGGCCGACCCGCACACGACGGGGAACACGGTCGCGGACGCGACGCCGTGCGCGAGCGTGGCTTCCAGGTCCTTGGTGGAGGGCACTTCACCTTCGAGGTACCGCTCCATCATGTCGTCATCGCCGACGACGATGCCTTCGATGAGGGCCTCGCGGACGCGATGCTGGAGCTCGGAGATCTCCTCGGGGATCGGCCCGGTTGTCGGCTTTCCCGCGCCGTAGGTGATCGCGGAGTCGGTGAGGAGGTCCGCGATCCCGTTGAAGGACGCCTCAGCGCCGATGGGAAGCTCCAAAGGAGCGATGCCGGAACCGAAGCGCTCGCGCAGCTGGTCCAAGGTTCGCTCGAAGTCGGCGCGTTCGCGGTCGAGCTTGTTGACGAACACGAGCCTCGGAATACCGAGCTCGGTGGCCAGACGCCACGTCTCCTCGGTCTGGACCTCGACGCCCTCGACGGCGCTAACCACGAGCACAGCGAGGTCGGCCACCGACAGCCCCGCCTCCAACTCGGCTATGAAGTCCGCGTACCCCGGGGTGTCGATGACGTTGATCTTGCAGTCCTCGAAGAGAAACGGGGCCAGCGCCAGGGAGACTGATATCTGCCTCTTAACCTCTTCAGGCTCGAAATCGCAGACCGTCGTCCCGTCCTCTGTCCGTCCCGGTCGGGACAGCACGCCGCCGACCACCAGCAGTGCTTCGGCAAGGGTTGTCTTGCCTGCACCACCATGGCCGATGAGCGCGACGTTGCGGATTTTCGCGGACGGCACGGCGTTCACGTGGGTACCTCACTTCCCGCGACCGGCTTCACCTTAGGTGACCGGTCGACGAACTCGCCTGGACAGGGTGCGAGCCTATCGGTCGCGCGCGACCTGCGAGGAGGCCGGAGGGTCCGCGGGGCGCTCTGGTATCCTCTTGAACGAAGGCTCGATGGCGCGCATGCTTGTGTGACAAGGGCTCTCGAGTGCAGTTGTGCCAGACAGGAGCGAGATGATCGACGGCCACCGTGGCCAGTCAGCGGCGAGTGGCATCGAGGATGCCGCAGTCGACGATCAGGTCGCGCCGATCCCTGAGCCGGCCCCGCCGGCCGCGTTAGCGGCCAAGGTACCCGGCCGCGGGATCCGAACGGGCTTCGGCGTGGGTGCCAGACTCGCACGGCACGGCGTCACCGCCAACGAGGTCACCGTCGTCGGCATGGTTCTCGCAGGCGTCACCGGGGTCGCCATCGGTCTCGGACACTTCTGGATAGGCGTGGTGCTGCTCACCGTCGGCGGACTCATGGACACCCTCGACGGCGTGGTCGCAAAGGCAGCGGGCACGGCCTCCAAGAAGGGCGCTTTCTTCGACTCGGTCGCCGACCGGGTGTCCGACGGACTCATCTTCGGCGGAGTGGCGTGGTACTTCGCCTCGGGAATCCACCCCCGGCTGGCCGTGCTGCCGTTCGCGATCTTCGGCGTCAGCGCCGTCATCTCCTATGAGCGAGCCAAGGCCGAGTCTCTCGGTTACGACGCCAAGGGTGGCCTCATGGAGCGAGCCGAGCGGCTCATTCTTCTCGGTGTCGCGCTGGTGCTCCACGTCATATTCGTGCCCGTGCTGGGCCTGCTCCTCGCTCTCACCGTGTTCACCGCCGCACAGCGCTTCGCCAAGGTCTGGCGCCAGGCGAGCGCGGAGACGGCGAGCCCTGCAGCTGTGCGCGGGGCGTGGCGCCGGGGACGCGTCGAGTCGCGCTGGCAGTCGTGGCGTCAGCCGCGCGCCAACGGAGCGAGGCGGCGCGCGACGACACCGAGCCGCGTTCGTGCCCGCCGTCGGGACGAACCGCTCGGTGTAAGGCTGCGCCGCGTCCTTGCGAGCGAACGCACCGGGATCCGGCGTGTCAGTCCACGGGCCGAGCGCCGCAGCCTCGTCATCGGGTCGGCGCGGCGACGTCACCCCGGCACCGATAGCTGATCGCAACTCCGCAGCCCGCGCAGAGACACTCGGGGGGCCTGTGATGGCGACGCCGAACCAGTGGACCCGCTACTACCTCTATCGGGGGCTCGCGGCAGCGCTGCAGGTCACTCCACGCCCGATCGCGGCGTCGCTCGCGAGCGCTGCCGGCTTCACAATCGCAAGTGTCTGGCGCGACAAGCGACCCCTGCTGCGCTCCAACATGCGGCGCGTGATGGGACCCGAGGCGACCGAGGCTGACCTCGGTCGCCTTGTGATGAGGTCATTCTGTTCCTACGCCCGCTACTGGGTGGAGTCCGCACAGGTGGTCGGCCTGCGCTCGGACCAGATCGAGTCGACCTTCAGCATCGAGGGCTTCGAGCGGTTCCGCCTCGAGATGGCGAGGGGCCGCGGTGTCGTAATCGTCCTTCCCCACGTCGGCTCTTGGGAGTACGGCGGTCGTTGGCTCGCGCAACAGGGATACCCCATGACGACCGTTGGCGAGTTGCTGGAACCTCCGGAGCTGTTCGAATGGTTCACCTCGCAGCGAGCGACGTTGGGCCTCACGGTGCTGCCTCCAGGGCCCGACACGACCGTCCGTCTCCTGGATAGCCTCCGGGCAGGCCGCGTCGTCGGGCTACTGGCCGACCGGGACCTCGTCGGCAATGGCATCGAGGTCGAGTTCTTCGGCGAGAAGACGACGCTTCCCGCAGGTCCGGCGCTCCTTGCCCTGCGCTCAGGGGCACCGATCATGACTTGCGCGATCTACCAGAGACCTCGAGGCCGTTACCACGCTGTGCTGCGACCACCACTCGACTCGACACGCACAGGGCGGATGCGCCAGGACGTACAGCGCCTCACCGGCGAGGTTGCGCAGTCCCTGGAGGGGCTCATCCGTTCAGCACCCGAGCAGTGGCACCTGTTCCAGCCGAACTGGCCGTCAGACCGCGAACGATTCAGCTGACCTGCGGTTATTGGTGCCGGCCTCGCCTAGGTGACACAACGCTGAGACGCCAGCTTGCGCGGCCGTGTCAGCTCGGTCCACCGGCGGCCAGGGTTCGGCCGGCCTCTCCTTGAGCTGAGCGTCGCAGTGCGCTCAAGCCCTCGCCTCGCCCCGTAGAGCCGCGTCGTCGGCAAGCGCCAGTTTGCCGGTCCCGTCGAGGAGCGCGTCGAGCCCAAAGTCGAACTCGGCGTCGCTGTTGTGCTCGGCTAGGGCGTCGGCGTATCGCACGACGGTGGGCAGGGCGTCCGGGTCCTGATTGGCGAATAGCTGCCTTAGAGGGCCGCGGCGCTCCCTGGGGCTGGCAGCTTCACGCAGGCTGAGCTGGACGTTGGCGACGGTGAAGTGGACGATGGCGAGGTGGGATCGGACGGCGATGACGGGGTCGAATCCGGCATCGATGAGCGCCCTCAGGGCGCTCTCGCGCTGCTGCATGGCGTTGGGCCCGAGCATCTGGGCCTCGGCGATGAGTGGGACGACGTTGCGGTGGGCGAGGAGGCGGCGACGGAAGCACTGCGCGCTTGAGCGGAGGGTGGCCTGCCAGTCGCCGGCTGGCGCTTCGGTCGTTACGAGACCGCCGAGGACGGCGTCGACGATGAGGGCCAGCACCTCCTCGCGGCTAGCGACGTGACGATAGAGGGAGGAGGGTGCGGTACCCAGGTGTTCGGCGAGGCGCCGCATGGTGAGCGCCTCGGCGCCGTGGTTGTCGACCAGCTCGGCGGCCGCGGCGGTGATCTGGTGAACGGAGAGGCCGTCAGCGCGGGGCCGGCGCCTTGTGGCGTCCGCCTCCCGGCGCAGCCACCACTCGGGGCTCCCCGGCCGAAGGGGCCGATTGCCAGGGTTGGAAGGCATGCGCCCCAGCCTACTTGACGGATGCGAACGTCGGTCGCATAATGAATGCGATCAGTGTTCGCATGCCTCACAGTGAAGGTGGCGCTGACCACAGCTACACCCCTGGAGCTAGAGGAGCACGGCTCCAAGCACCCAGTGAAGGGCGGACTTCATGACGACAACGACAGTCAGGACCAAGCACGGCGAACTGCCGGGGAAAGGGCACCCAGGCTACGCAGCGGTCATCGACATCCCCTTCGCTGACGCCCTGAAGGCGGGCGAGCGCATGCGCGCCAGCGCGCTGTCGGGCAAGATCGTCCTCGACGCCGCGGTGCCGAACAGGGAGACCTCGTGGCTGGGGTAAGAGTCGTCGCCGACAGTGCCTGTGATCTTCCGAGCAGCCTTGCCGAAGCCCATGGGATCGAGATAGTCCCGCTCGACGTCCGGCTGGGCGAGTGGGGGCCAGAAGAGATGAAGCTGGTCGGCCCGGCCGAGTTCTGGCGCCGCTGCGCCATGTCCGAAGCCTTGCCGGAGACCTCTTCCCCCTCACCTGGCGCGTTCGCCGAAAGCTTCACCCGAGCCGCCGACCAAGGGTGCCCCTCCGTGGTCTGTCTCACGCTCTCCGCCGGCCTGTCGGGGACCTATCAGGCTGCGCGCGCGGGGGCGGAAGAAGTGCGGGGGCGAATCGACGTCCGAGTGGTCGACACTCGGACGGTGAGCGTGGGCGAGGCGATGGTCGTGCTGGAAACGGCCAGGGTCGCTGCCGCCACCTGCGACCTCGACCTCGCCGAGGCGGCAGCTCGGGCGGTCGTCCCGAACGTCCAAGTGTTCTGCACGTTGGACACTATGGACAACGTACGAAAGGGGGGCCGGATCGGGGCGGCCAGGGCCTTTTTGGGGTCACTCCTCTCGATCAAGCCGATCCTGGAGATCTGTGACGGCGTGGTCAGGGGAGAGTCGCGCCAGCGCACGCGTGCCCGGTCGCTCCAGTATCTCGTCGAGGTGGTGAAAAGAGCCGGCAAGCTGGAAGCTCTGGCCGTGGCCCATGCGGCGGCGGAGGACCTCGAACTCTTCCTGGACATGCTCGCCGGTGTGTTCCCGCGCGAGGACACCCTCGTCAACTACCTCGGCCCGGTGATCGGGACGCACGGTGGCCCGGGGTGCCTGGGCGTTGCCTATCTGCGAGCGGGGGCCGCTTGACAAGAGGCGACCGCGCCGGCTCGCAAGCCGGGCCGTGACGTTGTGCTCCCCAATTTCGTGCAGGTCGCCCAGATCGCGGTGAGTGTCGGCCTGGACGGCACCGCACCTGAGGCTGGACCACCGGACCGGCAATAATCGGCAGGGGCAACGAGCCGATCGACGAGATAGCACCCTCGCAAGGTGGGTCCTTGACCGAGATGGCTTAAGGCCTACGAGCGATCGAGATGCCGACTCTCGAAGAAGGGAGTCCGACAATGGATGACCAAACAGCCGCCGGCGCGGGCGGTCCCGAAGCACTGCCGGAACCGGCGCGTGCTGACCCGATAGCAGGAGAGCTTGTCACCGAGACGTTCGAGTACGACGGTGGGCGGCAGGTCACGGTGTACGTCCCGCCGGATCCGCCCGAGGCAGTCGTGTTCGCCGGTGACGGTCAGAGGATCTCGAAGTGGGGCGGGTACCTCGAGGCGGCCGACGTGCCGTCCACGATGATCGTCGGTGTACACGGGCTGACCGATGAGATGCCGCGGCTCCAGGAGTACTCACCGGTCTTTGACGAGGAACGGTTCGCGGCACACGAGAGGTTTTTCGTAGAGGACATCGGCCGATGGGCGCGGTCGCGGTTCGGAGTCGCGCTGCCCGCCGAACGCACCGCGGTGTTTGGTGTCTCGGCGGGTGGAGAGCTCGCGCTCGCCCTCGGGCTTCGGCATCCGGACGTCTACGGTGCGGTCTTCTCCAGCTCGCCGGGCGCGGGTTACAAGCCGACTGGCGAGATGCCGAGTTGGATTCCGCGCGTGTACCTCGTCGCCGGCACGCTGGAGCCGTTTTTCCACGACAACGCGACCCGATGGGCGGTGGCGCTGCGAGGTGCAGGTGCCGATGTCGTGATGAGCGAGCGGGTCGCGTCGCACGGCGAGGCGCTGTGGCGAGGAGAGTTCCCACTGATGGTGGCGTGGGCGTTTGGACGGTGATGCATCGCTGTGTTTGGTCGGCGGTCGCGCGCCCCGTTCCGGTCAGGCGAAGGGCACGTGCGTCGAAGGCGAACGACGTATTGACGCCGACTCCGAGGTCTACGTCTTAGCCGCCGCTCGCTCCTTGCCTTAACAACTCGAGGCCGTCGTACACGCGAGGTCGGCTAACAGCCGTAGGTCGCGGTCGAGGGTGGAGGGTCAAGTCGCAGCTCACAGGCTGATTCGGGCCCACTGGCGCAGGGTGACGAAAGGCCAGGGTTCGGTGCCAGCCGAACTGGCCGTCGGACCGCGAGTTGTACCGCTGACCTTGCACCGTCTTGGGCTGACGAGTATTGACGCGAGGTTGAAAGGCGCGTCCTCGCCGCTCTGGGGCCTCCGGGCGCTGCGGTGAAGGACCAGCGATCGGACTCGGCATTTCCGGGAGCCGCGCCTGGGGCCGTCCAACGGTGCAGGTCGGCTGGTACCGGTAGCGTCAGTTCCGATGCGGATCGCGATCGTCTGCCCCTACAGCTGCACGATGCCCGGGGGAGTGCAGACACAGGTGCTCGGCCTCGCGAGGTCGCTTCAATCCCGAGGCGACGACGTGGCGATCGTGGCCCCGGCAGAGGACAGCGGAATGACCAGTCGGCTCGAAGCCGCGGCACTGGGTGGCGCGGTGTTTGTCAAAGTGGGCGGTGCGACCGCAATCTCGGTGAACGGTTCGCGAGCTCCGGTCTCGCCGTGGCCGACGACGATGTGGCGTACGGTATCGGCCCTTCGCGCCTTTGGGCCCGAGGTCGTCCATGTGCACGAGCCGTTCGTGCCGGGCCCGTCGCTCGCATCTGTCCTGGCCGGGCCGCGCCCGATCGTCGCAACGTTTCATCGCTCGGGAGCCGACTTCGCCTACCGGGCCTACGGGCACCTAGTGGGAGCCTGCGCTCGACGCTTCGATGCGGCCTTCGCTGTGTCCGAAGAGGCCAGGATGACGGCTCTAAGGTGCGTAGGGCACCTCTCGCACCGGTTCGGGATAATCCCGAACGGTGTCGAGGTGCAGAGGTTCGCCTCAGTCGATCCGTGGCCTACGAGTGCGCCGACTGTCGTCTTCGTCGGCCGGCATGAGGTCCGCAAGGGGCTCGGTGTGCTGCTGGAGGCATTCGAGAGGTTGCCCGCTTCGACCCGGCTCTGGGTGCTGGGCGTGGGGCCCGAGACAGAACAGCTGAAGAGCCGCTTTGTCTCACAGGCCCGCATCGAGTGGCTCGGAGCCGTCGACGATGAAGAGATGGCTTCGCGCCTCGCGGGCGCGGACGTGTTCGTGGCGCCGTCGCTCGGCGGGGAGTCCTTTGGCGTCGTGCTGCTCGAGGCGATGGCGGCCGGCACAGTAGTGGTCGCTTCGGACCTGCCCGGCTACCAGCTTGCGGGTGGGCCGGCAGCTCGCTTCGTGCCCGCCGGCGACCACCTAGCGCTCGCAGAGGCAATAGGAGCCGTCCTCCTCGACGATGACGAACGGGAGGCTCTCCGCGAGCGAGGGCGCCAGCGCGCCGCCGAGTACGACATGGGGGCGATAGCCGAGCTGTACCGGGATGCCTACATCCGGTTGGGCTCGGCCCGCTCGGGGTAGCCTCAGGGAAATGACTCCAGCGACCAGGGACCGAACACGCTGGCAGCGCCGTGCTCCCGACAATGACGGCAGGGCGCGCCGAGCCGTCGAGGCACAGCAGGCGGCCTACGAAGCTTCGAGGGCTGTTCTGGCAGGAGCCGCCCGCCGGCGTGACGCGGTGTGGCGCCACGCCGCTCGTGCGAGTCGGCGGCGCGCCACGATCGCCCTTGTGGCGCCGCTCACGGTCGCGATCGTGCTGGGCGCCCTCGGGGTTGTCTCAATCGACTTCCTGATCGCCGGGATCGCGATCGCCGTTGCCATCGCGCTCCTGTCCTGGCTCATGTGGGCTCGCGCGGCCAGCGTCCTCACCAGACGCCTGGGCGGGACTGTGGTCACCGCGAAGCGGCGCCCGAATATCCTGAGTGCCACCGAGGCCGCTCGACTCGTCGACGTCGCGGAGGGGTTGTTTGCCGTGTTCGGCCTCCCCGGCGCTGAGATCCGGGTACTCGACGACCCGGCGCCGAACGCCATGTCGGTGGGCCGCTCGCCCGACCGCGGTGTCGTGTTCGTCACGAGTGGGCTCGTGCTGGCCTTGGACAGGATCGAGCTCGAGGCTGTGCTGGCACACGAGCTCGCGCACATCAAGCGCGGGGACACGGTCTCCGGCGCCATAGCTGTGCTTGCTTTCGACCCGCTCAAGCGCTACATCCCGACCTTCGCCCGAATTGCCGACCGGGTTGCGGGATACGGCCGTGAGCCGCTGGCCGATCTGGCAGCCGTGGGCGTCACGAGATACCCACCCGGCCTGATATCTGCCCTCGAGAAGATCGGCGCCACCGCGAGCAGGAGGCCCACGTGCCTGCCGCGAAGTGTGACCGAAGCGACCTCGCGGCTCTGGTTGGCCCCCTTCGACCTGCCGTCGGAGGAGCCTGAAAGGCTCTGGGCCCTCGATCTCGCGGAGCGTGTCGGGGTGCTGACAGAGCTCTGAACTGTCCTGGAGATGTCCCCGGACCGCAAAGCCCGGACTGGCGGGGTCGCCCGAACCGTGGTCGAATTGCCGAATGCAGCACGAACGCGCCAAGCAGTGAAGTCTGTTCGGTCCGGGGGACGCCCTCGGAAGACCGGCGCCTCATGGCGCTAGCGTTCCATGCTCGGCCGGCGGCGGTCCCACGGTCTGGCCGGCGCGTGCTACTGGACACTGAGGGAGGCTGAAGCGATGTCGGGCCATTCCAAGTGGGCGACGACAAAGCATCGCAAGGGCGCTGTTGACGCGGCGCGGGGAAAGCTGTTCGCCAAGCTGATCCGCCAGGTAGAGGTCGCCGCCCGTGAGGGCGGCGGTGACATGAACGCGAATGCCACCCTGCGCACGATGTTCACAAAGGCCCGGGACGCGTCAGTCCCGCTCGACACGATCGAGCGCGCGATCAAGCGCGGCACTGGCGAGCTCGAGGGCGTCCGCTACGAAGCGATCTCCTACGAGGGATACGCCCCCTCGGGGGTAGCGATGATCGTCGAGTGCCTGACGGACAATCGGAACCGGACCGGGTCCGAGATCCGGTCGCTGTTCTCGCGCAACGGCGGCTCGATGGCCGAGCCCGGGGCGGTCTCGTGGCAGTTCGAGCGCAAGGGAGTCGTAATGGTTCCGAAGTCCGTCGGCGAGGACGAGCTCATGGCCGCCGCGCTCGAGGCTGGTGGCGAGGACTTGCGTGACGAGGGCGACGAGTGGATGGTCACGAGCGCTCCCGCAGACCTGGGCGGGATACACAGCGCCCTGTCCGCGGCCTCGATCGCCGTGGACTCAGCCGATCTCGAGATGGTGCCGACCACGCGGGTCGAGGTCAGCGACGAGTCGACGGCCAAGAGGGTGCTCAAGCTCATCGAGCTCTTGGAGGAGCACGACGACGTGCAGAGCGTGTGGGCGAATTTTGACATCCCCGACGAGATCCTGGAGCGCGTCGAGCTCTGAGGCGTCCGGGCACCGTCCGCGGGGTTGGTGGTCCCACAGGTTACGATCGAACGAGTGTTTGTCCTCGGCATCGATCCAGGCCTGTCAAGATGCGGCTACGGCTGTGTGCGATCCGACGGACCGCACCGGCACGCCATCGCCGCGGGCGTGATCACGACCGCGGTCGATGAATCGGTGCCCGTTCGTCTCGCGGTCCTCCGTGGCGAGCTGCACCAGCTCGTCGGCGAGCTCCACCCGGACGTGGTCGTCGTGGAGCGCGTCTTCTTCCAGACCAACGCCCGCACCGCGATGTCGGTCGGTCAAGCGAGCGGGGTCGCGCTCTTGACAGCGGTGGAGCTCGGCTGCGAAGTCGTGGAGTACACCTCTAACGAGGTCAAGCTCGCCGTGACCGGTTTCGGCGGGGCGACCAAGGACCAGGTGCAGCGAATGGTGGCGAAGCTGTTGAATCTCGGTACCGTCCCCAAGCCTGCGGATGCTGCCGACGCCCTCGCTCTGGCCCTGTGCCACCTCAGCACGGCTTCGTGGGCGCGGGCATCCTGGCGGGAGCCGGCAGTTTCGAAGGCGCCGCGTGGACAAGTGTCACCGGTGGCGCCGCGATGATCGCGTCGCTGCGAGGTGTGGTGACCGAGCGGAAGGCGGTCGGCGAGGCGTCGGTGGAGATTGTCGTGGACGTTGCCGGCGTCGGCTACCGGCTTGTCGTCGCGCCGAGGACCGCAACAGGCTTGCAGCTTGGTCACGAGGCGTTTCTCGCTGTGTACACCCACGTCCGTGAGAGCGCCATCACCTTGTACGGGTTCACTTCTTCTGAGGAGCGAACTGCATTTGAGCTGCTCCTGGGAGCACACGGCGTCGGCCCCGGGTTGGCGCTCGCGATCTTGAGCATCCACGACCCGCACGAGCTCGCCCAGGTCATCGCCAACGGGAACCTCGACGCCTTGAAGCTGGTCCCCGGGGTTGGGCAGAAGACGGCGGCCCGGCTGCTGCTGGAGCTGCAGGCGCGCTTCGACTATCTGAGTGTCGACGGGATCGGGAGCGGGACCGGCCAGTCCGACCGGTCGCCTTCGGTCACCTCCGAGGTCGCCGACGCGCTCGCCCAACTCGGATACGCCCCCGACGAAGTGAGAACCGCGGTGCGGGCCTTGCCCGACGAGGGGAGCGTCGAGGAACTTCTGCGCCTGGCGCTGCGGAGCCTCGCGCCGCGGAGATGACCAGGCGATGAGTCCCCGCCGAGAGATAGTTGCCACTGGCGACTCTCCCGCCGCGGGACCGGGCCCCGAAGCGCGGATCGATCCCGATTGGCTCGAAGACGACAGGGCGCTCGAGATCGGGATCCGTCCGAAACGCCTCGCCGACTTCGTGGGCCAGCACTCGCTGCGCGAGAAGCTCGAGATCATCCTCGAGGCCGCCCGGCGGCGTGATCAACCGGTCGACCACGTCCTTTTCGCGGGACCGCCCGGGCTCGGCAAGACCACACTGGCCGGCATCATGGCCAGCGAGATGGGTGCGGGCCTGCGCATCACTTCGGGGCCGGCGCTGGTGCGAAGTGGTGACGTCGCAGCCATCTTGACCGATCTCCAGCGCGGCGACGTGCTCTTCATAGATGAGATCCACCGCATGGGCCGAGCGGTCGAGGAGCTCCTCTACCCGGCGATGGAGGATTTCCAGCTCGACATCGTCCTCGGCCGCGGCCCGACCGCCCGATCGATCCGGTTGGACCTGCCGAGGTTCACTCTCGTCGGCGCGACGACCCGTACGGGGCTCATAACAGGGCCGCTTCGCGACCGGTTCGGGATCGTCGCGCGTCTCGAGCTCTACAGCGACGCCGAGCTCGAGGACATCGTGCACCGCACTGGCGTGGTCTTAGGAGTCGAGCTGACGCCAGGAGGCGCAAGCGAGATTGCGCGCCGGTCGCGCGGGACCCCCCGCCTTGCCATCCGCCTGTTACGGCGCGTCCGCGACTTCGTCGAGGTCCGGGGCAAAGGCGTGATCACCGAGGAAGCAGCGCGTGAAGGCCTGTCGGTCTTCGGAGTCGACCAGCTCGGGCTGGACAGCCTCGACCTCAAGATCCTCGACATCCTCTGCGTCCGCTTCGCCGGCCGGCCCGTCGGGCTGTCGACCTTGGCGGTGAGCGTCGGGGAGGAGCCAGAGACGGTCGAGGACGTCTATGAGCCGTTCCTGTTGCAGGCGGGGCTCATAATGCGCACGCCCCGCGGACGCGTCGCGGCACCATTTGCCTACGAGCATTTAGGCCTTGCGGTCCCGGCCCAATCATGGAGCTCCATTTCGGCGGGCGACCCCGATCAACCGGTCTCGACGTCGTCACGTGGCGGGGTTCGAAGCGGTGCGGTCCAAGACGTTTTGTTCACCGCGGGGACCGGCGAGGATGCATTTCCGGAGGACCCTGGATCGGGCGACTAAGGTGATGCGTCGCATCACTCCTTGATCGATAGGTCTCCCCATGCTCCTCGTCCACGTGCTCGGCTCTTCAGGCATGCACAGTCTGACTGCCATCACAGGTCCGGTTCTGGCTGCTACAGCGAAGAAGTCGAGCAGCTCGTTCACCCTGATCTTCTTCGTCCTGCTGTTCGCTGTCGGCTACATGTTCCTCATCAGGCCCCAGCGTCAGCGGCGCCAGCGCCAGATGCAGCTGGGCAAGCAGATCGCCGTCGGGGACAAGGTGATGCTCTCCTCGGGCATCCTCGGGCGGGTCGAGGGGTTCGTGGGCGATCACGCCAGGATCGAGATCGCTCCCGGGACGGTCATCGAGGTCTTGCGCGCGGCGGTCTCCCAGCGTGTTGACGTGCCTGTAGACGGCGCCGGCGATCCAGTCGGCAATGCCTCGTTCAACGGAGGGAACCACGACGATCTCGTGGACGACGCGGACAACGACCCGTATTCGGTGCCCCCTCTGGAAGCCGACGAGAAGCCCGACCCAGGTGATGACGCGGATGGCAGTGCGGATGGCAATGCGAGCGGAGGCGGCAACCGTTGAGACGAAGCTTGCTGTTGAGTGTTGTCCTGGTGTGCCTCGTCTGTTTCGGCGCGCTTGGAGGCGTCATTGTGGCGGGATGGTCGCCCAAGCTCGGCCTGGACCTCGAGGGTGGCCTCTCGGTCGTCTTCCAGCCGGCGCAGAAGGCGACCGCGACGCAGCTGCAGACGGTGGTTGGCATCATGCAGGCCCGTGCGAACGGGCTCGGTCTCTCGAGCCCGAACATCGGGACCCAGGGCAACAACATCGTCGTGCAGCTCCCCGGCGTGAAGAACTTCTCCACGGTCATCAACGAGATCGGCAGCACGGCGCAGTTGTTCTTCCGGCCTGTTCTCTGCTCGGCCAACGCGTACACAGCCCCAAGCTCGAGCACCACCACGACCACCACGGTTCCGAAGAGCACGACCACGACTTCCGCGAAGACCTCGAGCACCACTACCTCGAGCACGACCACCACGGCCCCGCCGAAGACGACGACAACAACGACACCGCCCAAGTCGAAGAAGGTCGCCGCCTACGTGAAGCCGCCGGCTTGCGGCTCCGCTTACCTCTACACGACCGCCACTTACAGCACAGCCCAGCAGTCGAACCCCGGGTCGCCGCCCGACCCGGCGCTGAACTCGGTGCCGAGCACGCCGTCGGGCCAGGACAGCGCGTCGCGGACGGTCCTCGTCTGCGCGTCGACCTTGAATCCCTGCCCGGCACGTTATGAGCTCGGTCCGACGCCTTATGACGGGACGGTACCTGCGACCGGCGCGATCCTCGCCTCTGCCAACGCGGAGTTCCAGACGACAACGGGATGGGTCGTCAACTTCACCATCAAGTCCCAGTACTCCGCCTTCTTCGACACGATCGCGAAGAAGTACTACCACCTCCCGCTCGCCGTCGACCTCGGTGGCCAGGTGGAGTCTGCGCCGACGCTCAACGCTCAGAGCTTCGGAGGCTCCGGGCAGATCAGCGGCAGCTTCAGCCAACCGCAGGCAACTGCGCTCGCCCTCGTCCTCAAGTACGGCCAGATCCCGATCGCACTGACCAAGGCCACCTACACCACGGTGTCGCCGACGCTTGGGAAGAAGTCCCTCCAGGCCGGTTTGCTGGCAGGCCTTCTCGGACTGCTTCTCGTGATGTTCTACACGATCTTCTATTACAGAGCTCTGGGCGTCGTCGTCGTGCTCGGCCTGGTGAGCACAGGAGCTCTGATATACGCGATCATCTCACTGCTCGGGGCGACATCAGCTGGTCTAACGCTGGACCTATCGGGCATGACGGGGCTAATTGTCTCAGTCGGGATCACCGTCGACTCCTATGTCGTCTATTTCGAGCGATTAAAGGACGAAGTGCGAGCGGGCCGGTCCATCCGGTCCTCGGTTGACAGAGGCTTCAAGAGCGCCTACCGCACGATCCTTTCTGCCGACGCGGTTTCCTTCCTCGGGGCGCTGGTCTTGTGGCTCCTCTCGATCGGCGCGGTCCGGGGATTCGCGTTCATGCTCGGCCTGTCGACCCTCATCGACGTCATCACGGCGTACACCTTCACCCGTCCCCTCGTGATCCTCCTCGGGCGGAATCGGCTCTTCACCGAAGCGCGGGGCTTTGGTGTCGCGAGCGGCCTGGCCGCACCTTCGGAGGCCGGATCATGAGCACCGCTTCGATCGAGCTCGGCGGTACCGAGGCGCGCAGGCCCATGGTCCTCCTGCGCCTTTATCACGGGCAGACACGATTCGACTTCGTCAGACGGCGGAGATGGTGGTTCGGCGCCTCCGCGCTCGTCATAGTCGCCGGCCTCGCCTCGCTCGGCGTGAAGGGCCTCAACTACAGCATCGAGTTCGTAGGGGGCACCTCGTGGGAGGTCTCGGCACCGGGCGTCACCCCAGCTCAGGCGCAGAGCGTGTTGACGCCGCTCGGCTTCGGCGGCGCGACGATCACCCAGCTCGGCAGCGGGAGCAATGAACGCCTCAACGTGGAGGCCAAGCTCGCCAAGAACTCGGCCAGTGTCACTACACAGGAAGCGACCAAGGTGGCTGGGGTTCTGGCCGCGCTCGCTCACACCTCTGCGTCGTCGGTGTCGGTCGAGAACGTCGGGCCGACGTGGGGGGGTGACATCACCCACAAGGCGGTCGAGGCGCTGATCGTTTTCCTCATCGTGATCGCGGCATATATCTCGATCTTCTTCGAGTGGAAGATGGCGGTCGCCGCGATCGTCGCTGTCGCGCATGACATCCTCATAACCGTCGGGATCTACTCCTTGCTGTCGTTCCTCGTGACCCCCGACACGGTGGTGGCGTTCCTGACCGTCCTCGGCTATTCGCTGTACGACACGATCGTCGTGTTCGACCGCATCCGAGACAACTCGCGCGGCCTCGGCGCGACCGGGAAGTTGTCTTACACCGACGTCGTGAACCTATCGATGAACCAGACCCTCGCCCGGTCCATCAATACCTCATTGGTCGCGATCCTTCCGATTCTGTCGGTGCTCGTCCTCGGCGCCGAGATACTCGGGGCCGTCACGCTCGAGTACTTCGGTCTTGCCCTGTTGATCGGCCTCACGAGCGGGGCCTACTCGTCGATCTTCATCGCGTCGCCGTTGCTCGCGATGCTGAAGGAGCACGAAGAGCGCTACCGGCGGATCCGCGAGCGCCTCGAATCGCGCGGGAGCGCAATGCTGCTCATCTCGCCCGCGGCCGTGGCCGCCGGGGCGTTGAGCACGCCAGAGGCCGGGACCACGGCCAAGCGCCGCCGCTCCCAGGGCGTCGCTGCGTCGAGGCCCGCGACATTGCGCCCCGGCGCCAGCCGCAGCACCCCGGTAGCGAACGAGGAAGCCGTCGACGACGGCGCCATCACCGGCGATGTGGCCTTTAGCGCGGGTCTCGACGGCGGTCCCGCACAAGGTCCGCCTCGTGGGGGAGCGGCCCGGCCTCCGGCCGGACAGCCTCGCCCCGGCGCGCCTGCGCGCCGTCCTCCGCCACGGCCACGCAAGAAGGGCAAGCGCCGGTAGCTGCGGTGTACCGTCACAGCGCCACCAGCCGAACGATCCCGAGCCAAGTGCGTCATCACCCCGGGGCTGCCGGACGATGATCGATATCCGGCTGGCACGGGAGCACCCGGACCTATTCCGGCGCGCCCTGGCCCGTAAGGGGGCCGCGGCGGACTTCGACGAACTTTTGGGCATCGACGTGCTCTGGCGAGATCTGACCACCGAGGTCGACGAGCTGCGCAGGAAGACCCGGCCGAGGGGCAAGCCGACCGAAGAGGAGCGGGCAGCCCTCGTGGTCTTGAGCCAGGAGCTCCGGCGGGCCGAGTCCGAGCTCGAGGATCTCGACCGTCAGCGCTCGGAGCTGCTCATCGCTCTTCCGAACCCGCCCGACGACTCCGCCCCCGACGGCTACTCGGACGAGGACGCTTTGGAGCTGCGCAGAGTGGGCAAGCCGGCCGAGTTCCGGTTCACCCCTCGCGACCACGTGGAGCTGAGCTCGGTCGCGGGCGCGTCTGGCGGCGGTCTCGAGCGTCCCGGTTTCGACCTCGAACGCGGGGCGAGGGTTTCAGGGGCCCGTTTCGCGTACCGGAGGGGTGCGGTCGCACTCGTGGAGCTGGCCTTGTACAGATACGCGATCGACCGGCTCGTCGGACGCGGTTTCGAGCTCGTCCTCCCGCCGGTGCTGGTGCGGGAGTCCGCGATGTACGGCACGGGCTTTCTGCCGACCGACGAGGTCAACTTGTACCAGGTCACCAGTGACGCGCTGTATCTCACGGGGACCTCCGAGGTCGCTCTCGCGGCGCTCCACCAGGGCGAGATCCTGCCGGCCGAGGAACTCCCACTACGCTACGCGGGCTATTCCACGTGCTTTCGACGCGAGGCCGGCGCAGCCGGGCGTGACACGCGAGGCATCTTCCGCGTGCACCAGTTCGACAAGGTGGAGATGTTCTTCTTCGTGCTACCGGAGCGTTCGCGCGAGCACCACGAGGAGATCCTCGCGATCGAGGAGGACATCGTCGCAGACCTAGGCATCGCCTACCGGGTCGTCGTCACAGCGGCCGGCGATCTCGGCCCGTCCGCCGCGAAGAAGTACGACGTCGAGGCCTGGATCCCGAGCCAGCAGCGCTACCGGGAGATCACCTCCTGCTCGAACACCACGGACTACCAGGCTCGCCGGCTGAACGTCCGCTTTCGTGACGCGGACGGGTCGCCCCGGTTCGTGCACACTTTGAACGGCACCGCCATGACGGCCAGGTTCCTGATCGCGCTGTTGGAGGCCAATCAGGACGAGGACGGCCATGTGGCAGTGCCTGAAGTGCTCCACGCCTACGGCGCGCCAGAACGCCTCTGATCTCATTCGAGCCCGTCTGAGCGACTCTGGAAAGGCCTCAGACCGTCGTGGCCTGCGCTGCCGCTCCGAGCTGATCGAGAGGACCGTGGCCGGCGCCTAGCTTCCATTGCGAGCCCCCGAGGATCGCCCTGGTGACGAACCGCTTGGCCTCGAACGCGGCCTCCAGCGGCTCGAGACCGAGCGCAAGGTTCGCGGCGATCGCGGCGGAGAAGGTGCACCCTGTGCCGTGCACGTTCGCGGTGTCGACCCACCGAGCGCGCAGCAGGGTCACACAGCGCCCGTCGTAGGCGACATCGACGGCCTCGGCGTCGCGGCGCCGCCCACCTTTCACGATCACGAGCTGAGGCCCGAGAGCGTGCAGCTCGCGCGCTGCGGTCTCCATCGCTGCGAGATCGCCGAGCTCACGTCCGGTCAACAGGGCGGCCTCCGGCAGGTTCGGAGTCACGACGGCGGCGTGGGCGAACAGGGATCGATAGGCCCCGGCCACGTCGTCGTCCGGGAACATCGCCTTGCCGCTTGACGACACGAGAACGGGGTCGATCACAAGCGGCGGCAGTTCGCCGGCGGCACCGCGGGCGGCGAGGAGCTTCACGATGCCAGAGGTGGCCAGCATCCCCGTCTTGGCGGCACGGACATCCATGTCGGACAGCACGGCGTCAAGCTGCGCCGCCACCATCGCCGGTGAGATCGCGAAGAAGTCGCGTACGCCGAGGGTGTTCTGTGCGGTTACCGCGGTCACCACGAGCGTCCCGAACACGCCCAGGGCGCAAAAAGTACGCAGGTCGGCGGCGAGGCCGGCACCGCCGCCTGAGTCACTTCCGGCGATGGTGAGAGCCACCTTCGGTGTCGAGCTCATCTGTGTAGGGACCACTGGTCGTCATGAGTCACGCCGGCGATCCTACGGCCAGGGTGTAGGGACGGTCTTCCTCGGTCCCGGGCCGTGTCGATCTCGCGGCCGGTACCGGCTCATGTGGGAGGCAATCGGCGTCCGGACTCCTGGCCGCGGGAACAAGTCGCAGTAGGGGTGCCATGGGCGGTTACGCTCCATGTGTGCACCTTGGGCAGCTCATCGCCTTGACGGTCGTCTACAGCAGCACGACGCTGCTCGACGGTTTCGTGCTGGGCGTGGTCCTGGCTTTGGTGGGCTACTTTCTGTCGGAACGCTACAAGCGGTCCCGTGGTGTCACTCCATGGAGAGTGCCCTCTGGCATGTGGGCGGTCCTCCTCTTCCTCCTCTCGCTGATCGGCGTGGTCATGTACCTGATCGCGTGCTTCACCACTCGGCCGAGGACCGGTCCCACGGACTTCGCGGGAGGCGACCAGCACTGGTCCCCCGGTCAGCGCGACTCGACGGGCGGGCCTGGGCAGGGCTGGAACGCACCTGCGCCGGGCCAATGGGGCCGAGACGCTCCCCAAGGATGGGACGCGCCTGCGCCCGGACCATGGCAATCGCCGCCGCCTGGCTACGGAGCCGCGCCTCCGCCCGGGGGCTGGGAGGGGGCGCCCCCGCCCGGGACGGTGTTCCCCGGACCGCCTGGGGTGCCGGGCGCCGACGGCTTGGCACAACCCGCACCGCCGCCACCACCGCCGAGGTCATGGCTCCCCGATCCCGGTGGGCGCCATGAGCTGCGTTATTGGGATGGGAGCAAGTTCACCGAGCACGTGTCCGACTCGGGGAAGATCAGCATCGATCCACTGTGATGCTGGCCCAGCGCACGCGCTGGGCGGCGGACAGGGCGCCGTCAACGGGGGACTTTCGATCCGTGTAATCTCTGGCGACATCCGCTGGGCCAAGGGCGTCCCGGCCGTTAGCCGACGGAGAAATAGCCGAACGGCTGAGCCGGAAACAAGTCGATCTGCGGCCTCTGGTCACTGATCGGCTGTGATCGCCAAGAGGACGCCGATGACCAGGACCGATGACGTGGCGAGTTGCTACGACCCCGCGTTCGAGCACGATTCATGCGGGGTCGCGTTCGTTGTGGATCTGGAGCGTCCCGCCAGCCACCGCGTCGTCTCGCTCGGGCTGACCGCCCTCGAGAACCTCGCTCACCGGGGTGCGTTCGGGGCCGACCCCGGAACCGGCGACGGCGCGGGGGCGCTGGTGCAGGTGTCGCACCGCCTCTATTCGCAGGTCGCAGGGGTCGATCTCCCTGAGCCGGGGTGCTACGGCACCGGGATGGCGTTCCTCCCCCAAGAGCCGCAAGCTGCTGAGCGGGCCATCGAGCTCGTTGCCAAGCTCGCGCGGGAGGAAGGACTCGAGGTTCTCGGATGGCGAGAGGTGCCAGTCGAGCTCTCCGCCGCGGGCGATGGAGCCAGGGCCGTCGCTCCGAGGTTCTCGCAGGTCTTCCTCGCCTCGGGCGCCGGGGCCGCCGTGCCTTCCCTCCGCGGCGACGCCCTCGAGCGCAAGTGCTTCATCGTACGTAAGCGCGTAGAGCACTCGGGCGCCGGGGTCTACTTCCCGTCGTTGTCGACTCGCACGATCGTCTACAAGGGAATGCTGGCGCCCCAGCAGCTGCGCGGTTTCTTCCCCGACCTCACCGATGAGCGGCTCGAGAGCCGGATGGTGCTGGTGCACTCGAGGTTCTCGACCAACACATTTCCCTCGTGGCCCCTTGCTCACCCCTACAGGCTCGTCGCGCACAACGGCGAGATCAACACCCTCGCGGGCAACCGGAACTGGATGCGCGCCAGGGAGGCGTTCCTCGCGAGTGACCTGTTCGACGGTGACCTCGGGCGGATCTTCCCGATCGTGACCCCCGGGGCGAGCGACTCGGCCACCTTTGACGAGGTGCTCGAGCTGCTCCACCTGTCGGGGCGGAGCCTTCCTCACGCCGTGCTCATGATGATTCCCGAGGCCTGGCAGAACCATGCCGAGATGGACCCGGCGAGGCGGGCGTTCTACAGCTTCCACGCGTGCTTGATGGAGCCCTGGGACGGGCCGGCGGCCATCGCATTCACCGACGGGACACTCGTAGGGGCGGTCCTCGATCGCAACGGCCTGCGACCCGCCCGCTACTGGGTGACCGACGACGGGCTCGTCGTGCTCGCCTCGGAGGTCGGAGTCCTCGACCTCGACCCCGCCTCGGTCGTCATGAAGGGCAGGCTGCAACCGGGACGGATGTTCCTCGTGGACACCGCGGCCGGGCGCATCGTCTCCGATGACGAGATCAAGGCCTCGCTCGCCGCCGAGCACCCCTACGGCGAATGGCTGGCCAAGAGCCTCGTCCACCTGGAGGATCTCCCTCCGAGGATGATGCTGACCCCCCAGCACGCTTCGGTCGTACGCCATCAGCGGCTGTTCGGGGTCACCAATGAAGAGCTGCGCCTCATCGTCGAGCCGATGGCGAGGACCGGGAGCGAGCCGGTCGGCTCGATGGGCAGCGACACGCCCCTCGCCGTACTGTCGCAGCGGCCGCGCCTGTTGTACGACTACTTCACCCAGCTCTTCGCGCAGGTCACCAACCCCCCGCTCGATGCCATCCGGGAAGAGCTGGTCACCTCGCTCGAGGCGACAGTCGGGCCGGAGCGGAACCTGCTCAAGCCCGAGCCGTCCTCTTGCCGACAGATCTGCCTGCCTTACCCGGTCATCGACAACGACGACCTGGCCAAGCTGCTCTATGTCAACGAGCACGGCGAGACGCCCGGGTTCTGTGGCTTCGCAGTCGACGGCCTGTTCCCTGTGAGCGAAGGTGGGCCGGGACTCGAGGCCGCCATCGACAAGGTCTGCGGGCAGGTGTCGGAGGCGATCGCGCTCGGAGCCAACGTCATCGTGCTGTCGGACCGCAACGCGAGTCCGGCGAACGCGCCGATCCCGTCGCTGCTTCTCACCGCGGCGGTGCACAACCACCTCGTGCGCGTCAAGGAGCGGACCCATGTGGGGCTCGTGATCGAGAGCGGCGACGCCAGGGAGGTGCACCACTTCGCCCTGTTGATCGGCTACGGCGCGGCTGCGGTGAACCCATACCTCGCGCTCGAGTCAGTTGCCGAGATGGTGCGCGACGGCTTGCTGGGTGAGGCCTCCGAGCGCGAAGCGTTCCGCACCTACCTCAAAGCAGCGAGCAAGGGCGTCTTGAAGGTGATGTCGAAGATGGGCATCTCGACGGTCGCCTCGTACACGGGGGCCCAGGTCTTTGAAGCGATAGGCCTTGATCACGAGCTCGTGGACCGTTACTTCGGGGCGACGCCGAGCCGGCTCGGCGGCATCGGCTTGGCCGAGCTGGCCGAGGAGGTAACCAGGCGGCACCGCTATGCCTACGAAGGCCCGGAGGCCGGGCCGGGGGCCCTCGAGATCGCCGTCGGCGGTGAGTACAAGTGGCGCCGTGACGGTGAGTACCACCTGTTCAACCCGAAGACCGTCTTCAAGCTCCAGCACGCGACGCGGGCCAGGCGCTTCGACATCTTCCGCGAGTACAGCCACCTGGTCGACGAGCAGTCAGAGCATCTGGCGACGCTGCGCGGCCTGCTACGTCTGCGCATCGGCGAGGCGGCACTGCGCCCGCCGGTCCCCCTTTCGGAGGTGGAACCCGTCGAGTCCATCGTGAAGCGCTTCGCGACCGGGGCCATGTCCTACGGGTCGATCTCCGCCGAGGCGCACGAGACGCTCGCGATCGCCATGAACCGCCTTGGCGGACGCTCGAACACGGGCGAGGGAGGCGAGGACCCCAAGCGCTACGTGCCCGACGCGAACGGCGACTCGCGACGAAGCGCTGTCAAGCAGGTGGCCTCCGGCCGCTTCGGTGTCACGAGCGAGTACCTGGTGAACGCGGACGACCTCCAGATCAAGATCGCCCAGGGCGCCAAGCCCGGAGAAGGTGGACAGCTCCCCGGCCACAAGGTCTACCCGTGGATTGCAAGGACCCGTTACTCGACCCCCGGCGTCGGGCTGATCTCCCCGCCACCGCACCACGACATCTACTCGATCGAGGACCTGGCCCAGCTGATCTACGACCTGAAGAACGCGAACCCCGCCGCCCGCATCCACGTCAAGCTCGTGGCCGAGGTCGGCGTCGGGACCGTCGCGGCCGGCGTGGCCAAGGCCCATGCGGACGTCGTGCTCATCTCCGGTCACGACGGCGGGACCGGCGCCGCGCCCCTCACCTCTCTCAAGCACTCGGGCGCGCCGTGGGAGCTGGGGCTGGCCGAGACCCAGCAGACATTGCTCCGCAACGGTCTGAGAGACCGCATCACGGTTCAGGTCGACGGCCAGCTGAAGACCGGGCGGGACGTGATCGTGGCGGCGCTGCTCGGGGCCGAGGAGTTCGGCTTCGCGACCGCCCCACTCGTCGTCTCCGGATGCGTGATGATGCGCGTCTGTCACCTCGACACGTGCCCGGTAGGCATCGCGACCCAGAACCCCGAGCTCCGCAAGCATTTCGCGGGCCAGCCGGAATTCATCGAGACCTTCTTCCACTACATCGCCGAGGAGTGCCGCGAGCTTCTCGCCGCACTGGGCTTTCGAACGATGGCAGAGGCCGTGGGCCGGGTGGACAGCCTCGACACCGCCGCCGCGATCGACCACTTCTGGAAGGCGGGCAAGCTCGATCTGCGCCCGATCTTGGAACCGGTCGTAACCTCCATGTCGAGCGCGCTCTACCGCACCCGTGACCAGGACCACGGTCTCGACGCCGCGCTCGACTGCGAGCTGATCGAGGCATGTGACGCCGCGATCTCCGAGGGCCGGCGCGTCGAGCTGGAGCGTCCCATTCGCAATGTCCACCGTGCCGTCGGGACCATGCTCGGCTCGGTGGTCACGAGGCGCCACGGCGGCGCGGGCCTTCCCGATGGCACGATCTCGCTCACCTTTAGGGGCTCGGCGGGCCAAAGCTTCGGCGCCTTTGTGCCCAGCGGCATCACTATGAGGCTCTTCGGCGACACGAACGACTACCTGGGAAAGGGCCTCTCGGGCGGGACCCTCGCACTCCAGCCGCCGGAACGCTCGCCGTTCAGGGCAGAGGATCAGATCATCGCGGGCAACGTCGTGCTGTACGGGGCCACCTCGGGCTCGGCCTACATCCGCGGGCAGGTCGGCGAACGATTCTGCGTCCGCAACTCGGGCGCCTCAGCTGTTGTCGAGGGAGTGGGCGACCACGCGTGCGAGTACATGACCGGTGGCACGGTACTCGTGCTCGGACCGACGGGACGCAACTTCGCGGCCGGGATGTCTGGCGGCTTGGCCTTCGTGCACGACCCGGACATGATGTTGCCGAGGCGCCTGAATCCCGAGATGGTCGAGCTCGAACAGCTCGACGAGGAGGACCGGCGATCGGTCCGCGAGCTCTGCGACACGCATCTCCGCTACACGGGCTCTGAGGTCGCGGCGCGACTCTTGGACAGGTGGGATGGGGCGGTGACCGAGATAGTCAAGGTCATGCCCCGGGACTACCGGCGCGTGCTCGAGGCCACCAGGCGTGCAGTCGAGGCGGGCGGATCGGTCGACGACGAGATAATGGCGGCCGCGCATGGCTGATCCCCGGGGGTTCCTTCGTTATGAACGCACCGCTCCGCGGCGGCGCCCGGTCGAGGCCCGTGTCCGGGACTGGAGGGAGGTCTATCTCCCGTTCGGCCGCGAGGAGCTCACCGAGCAAGCTGCCCGTTGCATGAGCTGCGGCATCGCGTTCTGTCACGAGGGCTGCCCACTTGGCAATCTGATCCCGGAATGGAACGACCTTGTGGAACGCGGACGCTTCGCCGAGGCGAGCGACCGGCTGCACGCGACGAACAACTTTCCCGAGTTCACCGGGCGGCTCTGCCCGGCGCCCTGCGAGGGCTCGTGCGTGCTCGGGATCACCTCCGAGCCAGTGCTCATAAAGCAGGTCGAGCTCGACACCGCCGAGTGGGCGGCGAGCTCCGGCGTGCTGGCACCGCACCGCATAGCCACACCTACGGGCAAGAAGGTGGCCATCGTAGGTTCTGGTCCTGCAGGGCTCGCCGCCGCGCAGCAGCTCACGAGGGCGGGACACGCCGTTGTCGTCTTCGAGCGGGCCGAACGCATCGGCGGCCTGCTTCGCTACGGCATTCCGGAGTTCAAGCTCGAGAAGTCGGTGCTCGACAGGCGCCTCGCCCAGATGGAGAAGGAAGGGACCGAGTTCCGCCCGCGCGTCTCGGTCGGCGGGCCGTCGTCCCCGGAGGTCCCGGGGGCCGCCGCGGCGGAGGTGTCGACGATCTCGGCCGCCGTGGTGCGCGACGAGTTCGACGCCATAGTGCTGGCAGGCGGCTCCACCCGCCCGCGTGACCTGCCGGTGCCTGGGCGTCGCCTGCTGGGCGTGCACTTCGCGATGGACTACCTCAAGTCCGCGAACCTCGTCTGTGAAGGCTCTCTGGCGGAGCCGGTGATCACGGCGGCTGCCAAGCGAGTGGCCATCATCGGTGGCGGCGACACAGGGGCTGACTGCCTCGGGACGGTGCACCGGCAAGGGGCGGTCGCGGTCACCCAGCTCGAGATCCTCCCGATGCCGGGCAAGGTGCGCGCGCTGGACAATCCGTGGCCGACCTGGCCGGCGATCCTCCGTTCGAGCGCGGCGCACGAGGAGGGAGGCGATCGCCTCTTTTCTGTGAGCACGACCGAGCTCGTCGACGACGGGACCGGGGCGGTGCGCGCGCTACGTGCCGAGAGCGTCGAGCTCAGCTCGCTCGAGGGGCGCGCGGGCCTGGTGCCGGTCGCAGGAACGGCGCTCGAGCTCGAGGTCGATCTTGTCCTGCTCGCTATGGGGTTCCTCGGGCCCGAGGTCAACGGCTGCGTGGCCGAGCTCGGACTTGGCCTGGACGCGAGGGGCAACGTCTTAGTCGACGGCACCTTCGAGACATCGGTCCCGGGCGTGTTCGCCTGCGGCGACATGGTGCGCGGCCAGAGCCTGATCGTCTGGGCGATAGCCGAGGGGCGCTCCGCCGCGGCGAGCGTCGATCGGTACCTGACAGGACGTGAGGACCTTTTCGCACCGGTCGTGCCAGGTCAGCTCGCTCTCAGGTAACAGCCACGGCTTTCGATCAGGCGAGCGCCATCGGGCTAGTTCGACGACGGCGGCGATGCCGGCGAATTGACCGCGATCCACTGCTCCAGGCGAGCAGGGCTCATGGGGCTCGCCACGTAAAAGCCTTGCAGCGCGTCGCAGCCGAGCGCTGTCAGCTGCTCCATGACCGGTCCGGAGTCGACCCCCTCGGCGATGACCGACAGGCTCAGGCTATGGGCGAGGTTGACAACGGCCCGCACGATCTCCCTGGCCGTGTCGTCTGTGAGCAGCGGCTCGACGAAGGACTTGTCGATCTTGACCGCGGTCACGGGAAGGCGCTGCAGGTACGAGAGCGAGGAGTTTCCGGTGCCGAAGTCGTCGAGCGACAGACGCACGCCGTAGCCGACGAGTGACTCGAGGCTACGTAAGGCCCCTTCGGGGTCGAACATGACCGCGCTCTCTGTGATCTCGAGCTCGATGGACTCAGGTGGCAGGCCAGAGCGGATGACGGCCGACTTGACCGCGTCCACGAGCTCGGGATCGTGCACGGTGGCGGCAGACAAGTTCACCGCCACCGGAATCAGGCGTCCCGCACGATGCCAGCCGGCACACTCGGTCAACGCCCTTTGCAGCACCCAGTTCGTGAGCTCGCGGATCATTCCCGTCTGCTCTGTGAGAGGGATGAAGACATCGGGGGGCAAAAGCCCGCGGGTCGGGTGTTGCCAGCGTACGAGGGCCTCAACGCCGGTGACCAACTTGGTCCGGGCGTCGATCTTGGGTTGGTAGTCGAGGCGGAACTCGTTGCGCTCGAGCGCGTCAGCGAGTTCGCTCGCGAGCGCGAGGCGCGAAACGCTGGAGCGTTCGAGATCGTCGCTGTAGTGGCGAATTCCGCGGTGCTCAGCCTTTGCGAGGTACATCGCAGCCTCCGCTCGGCGCAGTAAGGCTGGGACACCGAGACTCTCACCGTTCTCGTCCACGTCGGCCTCGGCGACCCCGACGCTTCCGCGAAGCCGCAGCCGTACGCCGCCGACATCGATCGCTTCGGCAACCGCGGCGAGGACACGAGCGGCCATCACGTCGGCCCCGCAGTCCGCGACCCTCGCGGCGACGATCGCGAACTCATCCGCGCCGAGGCGAGCCACCATCTCGACCGGGTCACCGAGCTCGCGGAGGCGATGCGCGACCTCGAACAGCACGAGATCACCAAGCGCGTGTCCGAGCGTGTCGTTTATCTCCTTGAAACGATCGATGTCGACCACCAAGACGGTGCGGCGGGCCCCGCTCATCTCCGACTGATTACGCGCAGCGAGGGTAAGTCCGTGCTCGGCGAGCACGAGGCGGTTGGGCAGGCCCGTAAGCGGGTCGTGGAGCGCCTGGTCCCGGATCGCGTCCTCCGCGCGATTGCGCGCGGCCGCGGCGGCGAGCACGTTTGCGACGGCCACGACGAAGCTCACGTCTTCCTCGGCGAACCGGCGCGGGCTACGGCACCCGACACCGAGGACGCCGGCGGGGGACTCCTGGCCCGGGATCGGCGCCTCGATCACGCTCATGGCCTCCGCGTGGGTCCAAAGGTCAGGGATTTCGAAACGAGCCTCCAGGGCCAGGTCGTCACAGACCACCGTTTGCTGGGTGACGAGGGCGAAACTGACAGGGGACGACGTCGGGTCGGTCGAGAGCAGCTCCGGTCCTGAGTGAGTGTGCCCGAGACTGGCGGTCATCGTCACAAAGGCCGCGTCGGGCATCGCCTCAAAGACGTGCACGAAGTCGACTTGGAGTCTTTCTGCGAGAAGGCTGACCGCGTCTTCGACCAGATTGACGTAGGGGAGCCCGACCAGTGCCCACCGGCCGAGATCTGCGAGCGCGGCCTGGCGCGCGGCGTTGGCGGCCAGGCGTTCCTCGTTCTCGCGGCCGGTCGTGACGTCCCGGAGCGTGACGATGATGCCGTTGACCGCAGGGTCGCCGGTCATGTTGTTGGCGATCGACTCCACCGTGCGCCAGGTGCCGTCGCTGTGCGCGATCCGGTACTCGATGCCAGGCGCGCTGCCTGGGTGGTCGCTCGTTTCGGCGAAGTGGCGCCGCACACGCTCGTGATCTTCGGGATGGACGAGAGACTCAAGCCGGAGAGTCCCGCCGTCGCTCCAGCCGCGGCCCAAGAGGCGGTGGGCAGCAGGGTTGCCATAGAGCACCACACTGTCCGGTGCGATGACCAAGATGACGTCGGCCGCGTTCTCGAGGAGCGCTTTCTCGCGGCGCGCGCCATCGAGCACCGACCGTTCGGCCGCGACGCGCGCCGAGATGTCCACGATGATCCCCGCAGCCCCGTCCGACGCGCCGGATGCTCTGCGCAGCGGCGCGCCCCAGACCTCCAGGTGATAAGGCGGGTGGGCGACTGACGCGAACTCGAGCCGTTCCCCGCCAAGAAGGCGCCTGGCGAGGTCGCCCAGCTCTGGGTAATCCTCGAGGACGCTGAACAGGCTGCGACCGACCAATGCGCCGGGAACCTCGCACAACTCGGCCGAGAGCCCTCCGTCTAGGAATGTGAGGATGCCGTCGCGGTCGCAGGTAAACAGCAGCACCGGCCCCGAACGCGCGGCAGCGATCGAGTCGATAACACGGATCAATGGTTCGCCCGCCTGCTCGGGTGTGAGGGCTGGCGACTGCGACTCTGCTGGCTGGCGCACCCCGGCCACCTCCTCGAGGGTCCCCTGGTGTGTGGCAAGATTACCCAGCTGGCACCGGTTTCGGTGGTTCTTCGCCGGGGCTTCGCGCTAAACGCCGCGTAGCGAGCGCGAGGTCGTCACCTTCGAACGCGGTGGGGCGTCAGGAGAGCTGGCGAGAAGAGCGGAGGCACTGTGGGAGACGAGACCTTGGAGGAGATCCGGGCCGATCTCGACACTCTCGCCGAGCGGCTTGGCGATGCCGCCTACGACTCTCTTCGGGCTCAGCTGCACCGGGGCGCCAAGCCTGCCAAGACAGACCCCGACCTCGTGCGCGAGAAGTTGTTGTCCCGGGCGCGAAACGCGGTCGAACGCGCAGCCTTGCTCGTGGCGCAGGCCGAACGCACCGGTGGTGCAGGCGCCGAGGAGCCGGGCGACTGATCGCTCAGCTGGAGCGGGGCCAGCTGTTGATGGTGTCGATGAGCGTCCGGAGCCGACCGTGCGAGCGCCGGTCGAACTCGAGCGCGAGGCGCTTCAGTTCGAGGTGGTCATTGCCTGCACGCTCCGGTGGCAACGCGCCGGTCCGCCAGATCCCTTTCGGGCTGCAGATGTCGGCGAACTGCTCGTTGAGCGCGGCCAGCTCCGAGTCGGTCGGCGCGAACCGACAGCGTATGACCATCGTCGAGCCGACGAACCGCCGCGAGTGGTAGTTGCGGTAAAAGCGCAGGATCTCCTGGACCGCCACGCCGACATCGTCGGTGATGCGGTAGAGGGCCCCATCCTCGTGGTCGACGAGGCCCCGACGCGTGACCTCGCCCTTGAGGAACCTCTCGAGCGCCTCCCAGAACGGGTCGCCGGGCAGGTCCAACAGCACGATCGGGGCGGGCTCGGCCTTTCCCGTCTGCAACAGGGTGAGGAGCTCGAAGCACTCGTCGAGCGTCCCGAAACCGCCCGGCAGGACGGCGAAGGCGGAAGACTCCTTCATCAACATGAGCTTGCGGGTGAAGAAGTACTTCATCTCGACTAGGCGACCCTCCGCGGCGAGCTCGGGATGAGAAGTGGTCTCGAAGGGGAGGCGGATCTCAACGCCGAGCGACATAGCGGTGCCGGCGCCATCGGCACCGGCAGCCATGATGCCCGGCCCGGCGCCTGTCACCACGAGCCAGTTCTCGTGGGCCATGCGCGCGGCGAGGTCGCTGGCCTGGGCATAAAGCGGGTCAGAGACCGCCGTGCGCGCGGAGCCGAACATGGTCAATTTCGGGATCCCGCGATAGCGGGCGAACAGCGCGAAGGCCCGCTCCATCTCGTCAAGAGCGGAGGCCGCGATCTTGAGGTCGAGCCTGCTGACATCGATCCGGCCGAGGGAGAGCCCCGTGACGAGGATGTCGCGGAGCAGGTCGCGGTTTGCCCTAGCCCCGGTGAGCTCCAGCAGCTCCGCGATCCGGCCCTCTATCTCTTCGCCGAGTCCCGCCGGCGAGGTAGGGGTCACGGCTCAACCGGCCGTTGTCACGACGCGCCCGTAAAGGGTCGTGCGCTGCTCGAGGGGGCGCCCGACCGAGGCCGCAAGATCACCGAAGTCGGACTCGTGCATCTGCTGGCCGTGCGTCGCGCCCGCCGCGCGGGAGATGTTCTCATCCATCAATGTGCCGCCGAGGTCGTTACAGCCCGATCGGAGCAGTTGCCTGGCTCCGCCCAATCCGATCTTCACCCAACTCGCCTGGATGTTGTCGATCCAGCCGTTATAGGCGATCCGCCCCACCGCGTGCATCAACAGCGCCTCTCTGAAGGTTGGGCCCCGGCGGGCCTTACCCTGAAGATATATCGGGGCGGCCATATGGACGAACGGCAGCGGCACGAACTCGGTGAACCCTCCGGTCTGCTGTTGTAGGGCGCGCGTGCCCACGAGATGGCGTGCCCAGTGGCGCGGCTGCTCGACGGCGCCGAACATGATCGTGACGTTCGAGCGCAAGCCGACGCTGTGGGCGACCCGGTGCACCTCGAGCCAACGCTCGGTGTCGATCTTGTCGGGGCACAGCACCGCCCGGACCTCGTCGTCGAGGATCTCGGCCGCGGTGCCCGGCAATGTACGCAGTCCGGCGTCTTTCAGCCGGACCAGGTACGCGTCGAGCGGCTCGCCGAGCCGTCGCGCCCCCTCGTGGACCTCTAGCGCCGTGAAGGCGTGGATGTGCACGCGCTCGGACCCGGCGCGGACGGCCTTCAGCACCTCCAGGTAGTAGTTGCCGTCGAAGTCCGGGTGGATGCCGCCTTGAAGACAGACCTCGGTGGCGCCGGCCTGCTCGGCCTCGACGACACGCCGGGTGATCTCCTCGATCCCGAGCAAGTACGGGTTGCCCCGGAGGTTCAGCGACAGCGGGCCTTTGGAGAAGGCGCAGAACTTGCACTTGAACGTGCAGATGTTGGTGTAGTTGATGTTCCGGTTCATGACGAAGGTGATCACGTCGCCGACGGCTCTTCGCCGAAGCTCGTCTGCTACCTCGGCGACCGCGACGACTTGCGGGCCGCGGGCGGCGAACAGCTTGACGATCTCGTCCTCGCCGACCTCCTGGCCCGCGAGCACTCCCGTCAGCACCTCTCCGACGGCCCCGCCCGAGCGTGGGCTCCTGCGTGGGTTCGCCACGGCGGCGCTGTTTGCCGTCAGGAGCAGGGGCGGGTCCGCATCGCCACCCGAGCACCAGTTGGAATCGCGCGCGAGGCCCTCGGCATCGGCCCTGTCCATCACCGCATGACGCAGACCGGCTGCGAGGAATCTCGCGTCAGCCCACTCCGGGTGGACCGCGAGGCGCGGGGCGAGCACGTGTCCGTGCTGCTCGGTCACCTGGCTCAGTCGCTCGAGCGCCGGCCAGGCGCGCTCGGGATTGACATGGTCGGCCGTCACCGGTGACACGCCGCCCCAGTCGTCGATGCCCGCGCCCAACAGCGTGGAGAAGTCCTCGGTGAGGTTCGGCGGCGCCTGCAGGTGGATGTCAGGGGGGAGCACTATCCGCGCCACGGCGATCGACCACAGGTGCTCCTCGGCTCCGCACGGCACCGCAGCTTGCATCGCGGTCGCAGGCTTGGGGAGGAAGTTCTGGACGATCACCTCCTGGACCTGACCGTGGCGGGAATGGCTAGCCGCGATCGCCCGTAACGCCATAAGGCGATCGACCCTCGTCTCGCCTATGCCCACGAGTATCCCGGTCGTGAACGCGATCTGGAGACGCCCGGCGGCCTCCAGGGTGGCCAGACGACGCTCGGGCGTCTTGTCCGGTGACGCCCGATGACAGGCGAGGTCCGTAGCGAGCGACTCGAGCATCATCCCTTGACTCACGGCCACCTCGCGAAGCTGTGCCAGCTCAGCTGGATGCAGCGCCCCGGCGTTGGTGTGCGGGAGCAGGCCGGTCTCGGTTCGCACAAGGCGGCAGCACTCCGCGAGGTATTCGACTGTCGAGGTGAACCCGTGCTCAGCGAGCCACTCGCCCGCGACCGGGTAGCGGAGCTCGGGGCGCTCGCCGAGGGTGAACAATGCCTCGTGGCAGCCTGCCTCCGCGCCGCTTTGTGCGATGGCGAGGACCTGCCCGGGGCTCAGGTAAGGCGCCGAGAGGCGAGCCGGCGGCTTGGCGAAGGTGCAGTAGCCGCAGCGATCCTGGCAAAGCATCGTAAGGGGGATGAACACCTTGGGAGAGAAAGTCACCCGCGTTCGGTACCGGAGGTCGCGGATCAGGCGAGCCTTGGCCATCAGGTGCTCCAGCGGTGCCTCGAGCAGTTCCTCGTCAGTGATCACCACTCGGCCGCTCGACGCGACGCCACCATGGGCGCCGAGGACAGCGCCGCCAGGAGTCCGGTCTTGTTCGGTCATTGCCTTACCCTACGGCGAGCGTCTCGGAACCGATCGCCCCTTGGTCGCAGAGCCAAACCACGCGCTCAGCGCGGACCCTCGTGGCGGGGAGGTTGTCGTCTCGCAGCACCCGGGACATGGCCTGGTGCTTGTCCGCCCCAGAGACTGTGAACACCACGAGGCGGGCGCGCGCGATCCCGCTGAGTGTCAAGGTGAGCCGTTCGTGCGGATTGAGTCCCGAGGGGTCCACATTGCGATCGACCAGCCGATCGACGGGCGCCGAAAGCGCAGCCGAGCCGGGGAACAACGAGGCCGTGTGCCCGTCGGGCCCGAGCCCGAGGTGCACGAGGTCAAGGCGCGGGCGTTGCGCGATCACCGCTTGATAATCCTCGGGGACGGCGCAGTCCATCGGGAGAAAGCGCGGGTGCGGCGAGACACGCTCGACGAGCGCTTCCCGGATCATCCGCTGGTTCGCGTCCGGGTCGTCGGCCGGCACACAACGCTCGTCACCGACGAGGCACTCGACGCGGCGCCAGTCCAAGGCGGGACTCAGGGCGAGTCGTTCGTAGCACTCGCGGGCGGTCGAGCCGCCCGAGAGCACCAGGCTGAACCTTGCCCGGTGCGCGCCGGGCGTTTCGTCGCGCACTGTGTCGTCACGGGCCAGCACGGACGCGAGCTGTTGCGCGACGAGATCCGCAAAAGCGGCGGGGATATTATCGACGACCTGCAGCTCGCCGTTTGGGATCTTCAGCTGACCGGCGGGCGACACTCAGGGGTTCACCCATTCGTACCCGTCGGGCTCGAGCAGCCGCGCCGCCTCTAGCGGTCCCCACGTGCCCGCGCCGTAGTGGGAGAGGTGGGGATAACCCTCCACGAAGGCATCCTGGATCGGCTCGAGAAGCCGCCAGGCCTGTTCCACCTCGTCGGTGCGGATGAACAACGTCGGGTCGCCGTTGATCGCGTCAAGCAGGAGCCGTTCGTAGGCCTCGGGCGGATCGGTCCCGAATGCGTCCTTGTAGGAGAAGTCCATCGCCACGGTGCGGACGCGGTAGTCCCCGCCAGGGACCTTCGCTCCAAAGCGCAGCGAGATGCCCTCATCGGGCTGGATCCGCAGAATGAGCGCATTGGGCTGCAGCCCCCGGACCAGCTTGCCGGCAAAGGGGAGATGAGGGGGACGCTGAAAGACCATCACGACCTCAGTCGAACGCTTGGCCAACCGCTTGCCGGTGCGGATGAACACGGGCACGCCGGCCCAACGCCAGTTGTCGACCGAGAGCCGCATGGCGACGAAGGTCTCGGTCGTCGACTGCGGGTCGACGCCGGCCTCCTCCCGGTAGCCAGGGACGGGTTGGCCGTCGATCGTGCCTGCGGTGTACTGCGCGCGCACGACCGCGGTTTCTACCTCGTCGATGCGAGGGGGCATCACCGACCGGAGCAGCTTGACCTTCTCGTCCCGGATCGAGGTCGGGTCCATCGTGGCCGAAGGCTCCATCAACGTCAGGGCCAGGACCTGCATGACGTGGTTCTGCACGATGTCGCGTAGCGCCCCGGCGCTCTCGTAGAACGAGCCCCGGTGATCGACGCCCAGGGACTCGGCAACAGTTACGTGCACATGGCCGACATAGCGCCTGTTCCACACCGGCTCGAAGATCGAGTTCGCGAAGCGGAGGGCAAGCACGTTCTGCACGGTCTCCTTGCCCATGTAGTGGTCGATCCGGTAGATCTGGGACTCGTCGAAGCACTCGTGCAGAGTCTCGTCGAGAGCCTCCGCAGTCTCGAGGTCCCTTCCGAAGGGCTTTTCGATCACGAGCCTCGCGAACTTGCCCCCGACGCCCGGCCGGTTCAAGCCGTGACGTGCGAGGCCCCGAGCGACCTCCCCGAACAGCGACGGGATGGTGGCGAGGTAGAAGAGCCTGTTGCCCGCCGTGCCGCCGAACCCGTCCGGAATGTCGAGCTCTTGGAGGATCTCGGAGATTCTCAGAAAGGTTGCATCGTGGTCGTAGTTGCCGCTCACATAGCGGAACCGCTTCACGATCTCGGCCCACGCGGGCTTGGCGTTGGGTACGGCCTGCAGGCAGTGATCGCGGAACTCGTCGTCAGACCACTTGCTCCTCGCGACACCGACGACGACCATCCCGTCAGACAACGATCCGTTGCCCACCAAAGAGGCCAGCGCAGGAAGGAGCTTGCGCGTGGCCAGATCGCCGGAGGCGCCGAACATCACGAGCGCGGCCGGTGGGGTCCTCGCCTGAGAGCGTGGGGTGCTCACGAGGGCGCCTTGTCTCCCGAGCGCACGACGGCGTGGCCCCCGAACTCGTTGCGCAGGGCAGCGAGCAGCCGCAGGCCGTAGGAGTTCTTCTCCCGGCTCTCGAAGCGCCTGAACAGCGACGCTGCTATCACAGGCACCGGCACGTCGCGCTCGAGCGCCGCCTCGAGGGTCCAACGGCCCTCCCCGGAGTCCACAACGAACGGCTCGATGCCGTCGAAGCCCGCTTCGGGTCGAAGTGCCAGCTCCGCGAGCTCGAGCAGCCAGGACCTGACGACCGAGCCGTACCGCCAGATCGAGGCGATCTCGTGCAGGTCGAGGTCGAACTCATCGGCCTTGGACATGATCTCGAAGCCTTCCGCGTAGGCCTCCATCAACCCGTACTCGATGCCGTTGTGCACCATCTTCACGAAGTGGCCCGCGCCGACGGGGCCGACGTGGGAATAGCCGCCCTCGGGTGCGAGCGCAAGGAAGATCGGCTCTGCTATCGCGACCGCCTCGGGGGTGCCACCCACCATGATGCAGTAGCCGTTCTCAAGGCCCCAGATGCCGCCAGAAGTGCCCGCGTCGATGAAATGGACGTTGCGCTCGGACAGGCGCGTCGCGTAAGGAACGGCCTCCTTGTAATTCGAGTTGCCGCCGTCGATGACGAGGTCACCAGCCTCGAAGTACTGGCCGAGGGACATGACGGTCTCCTCGGTCGGCTTGCCGGCCGGCACCATCACCCAGGCCACACGAGGAGCAGGTAGCTTCGCCGCCAGCTCCTCGAGGCTCGAAGCCGTTTCGGCCCCGAAGGAGGCGACCGCGGCACGAGCTTGAGCGCCCAGGTCGAAGCCGACGACATCGTGGCCCTTGCCGATCAGTCGCCGGCTCATGTTGGCGCCCATCTTCCCCAGCCCGACCATGCCGATCTTCATAGTGCGACTCCTCCTTGTTCGCGCGGGTGAGAGCTCCCGTTCATGCGATCTCGGCCAGGTGGTCGAGCTCGACGCGGATCACCCGCCTGCCGTGGGTCAAGAGGCTCTCGTGGTCGCCGATCGACTGCGCGTTGATCAGGGTCGAGAAGTCATAGGGCTTGTCTGGGATCGCGAGCTCCGCCGACGGCTTGGAAGGGACCAGCTGAACCGCGATCACACTGTTCGGGCCACCCTTGTGCAGCTGACCGGTCGAGTGCAGGAACCGCGGCCCATAGCCGGCTGTGACGGCCATTTGGTCGTTCGCGTCGCGCACACGGCACCGGAGCGCCTCGAGCTCGTCGTCCTGGCCATATGGCAGGTAGGCCTGCAAGGACACATAGTCGCGTGGACGGACCTGGGCGGTGATGAGGGCCATCATGTCCCCGGGCGCGGAGCACTCGAGTGCGGGCAGCGGAAGAGCACCGAGTACCCGCAGGGTGTTGGCCTTGGACTCTGCGACATTAGGCTCGTCAAAGGGATCGATCGAAAGAGTGTGCCCGGCGATAGCGACGGCCAGCTCGAAACGGAAGAACTCGGCTCCTAGAGCCCCGGGCTCGCCTATCGAGACATCGATCACGTGCCGGTCGTCACCGGTCTCGGGGTCTGTCGTCGGCACCGGGACACAGCCGCGACCCTGTTTGCCCGTCGACTCGGCGATCAGTTGCTCGACCCACAGGCCGAAAGAACGGGTTCGTTCGCCGACGACGATGGTGGTCTTGTCGCGCCCGGCCAAAGCTTGCGCGCCCATCTCCTCACCGAGCGACACCGCCTCTTCCCGGTCGGCGTCGAGCGCACGCTCACACAGCTCGGCGACGTCATAGCCCATCAACGCGGCCGGGACGAGGCCGAAATACGACAGAACCGAGTACCGGCCGCCGATGTCGGGCTGGTTCTCGAACACGTGGCGGATGCCGAGCTCGCCGGCCTCGCGGCTGAGCGGAGTCCCGGGATCGGTGACGACCGCGTACCGGGAGGGATCGGCCATGCGGCTTCGCGCATAAGAGAACAGCACGTTCGGCTCGAGCGTCGTACCGGACTTGGACGAGACGATGATGAAGGCGTCCTCGAGCGGCAGGGCAGCGACCGTCGAAGGGTCGGTCGTGTCACAGACGACGACGCGACGGCCGGCAAAGCCGGAGAGCCGGTCCCGTACCGCGGCGAGGACCGCCGGGCCGAGTGATGAGCCCCCCATGCCTAGCAGGACGATCGTGTCCTGATCGACGCTGTCCGCGAAGCTCTTCAAGGTTCGCGCCTCGTCGAGCATGTGCCGTGGCATGTCGAGCCAACCGAGCCGGTTCTGCGCGACGTTGCCTTCGGGCCACAGGGTGTGGTCCCGGGCTTCCAGGCGGCGTAGCAGCTCGGAGGTCAAGGCTTCGTCCCGGTCGTGGCCGCCTTGTCCTGCAACTTGCCCAACAGGTCATCGAAGGATGCCGCAAAGGCAGCGACGCCCTCGGTCTCGAGCACCGCCGCGACGTCTCCCATGTCGATCCCGCACTCGGCCAGGCTCGCGAAGGTCGCTGAGGCCTGCGCGAAGTCGGCGTCGCTGATCAGTTGGAGGTTTCCGTGATCGAGGAAGTGATTCAGCGTGTCCTCGGGCATCGTGTTGACGGTGTTGTGCGCGATGAGGGTGTCCACATAGACGAGATCTGGATAGGCGGGGTTCTTGGTGGAGGTGGAGGCCCACAGCGGTCGCTGGGGACGCGCACCAGCCTTCTCGAGTGCCGCCCACCTGGGGCCTGTGAATAGCTCGAGGTAGGCCTCGTAAGCGAGGCGAGCCTGGGCGACAGCCGCCTTGCCACACAAGCCCAGGGCGAGCGCCCCGGTCGGGTAGCCCGTGTCCTGCCGGGCGGTCTGCTCGAGGCGGCGGTCGACCTCGGTGTCCACGCGGCTGACGAAGAAGGACGCCACCGACGCCACCTTGGACAGGTCGCCCGCCTTGCCCAACAGCTCTTCCAGGCCCGACAGGTAGGCCTCGACGACCTCGCGGTAGCGCTCGAGGGAGAAGATCAAGGTGACGTTGACGCTCCGGCCTTCAGCTATGACCGCCCGGATCGCTCCGAGGCCCTCCCTGGTGGCAGGGATCTTCACGAGCAGGTTCGGCTGGTCGATGCGCTCGTGGAGCTGGCGCGCGGACTCGATCGTGGCGTCGGTGTCGTGTGCCAGACGCGGCGAAACCTCGATCGACACGAAACCGTCGCCGCCATGACTCTCGTCGTAGACGGGCCGGAGCACTCCGAGCGCCCCTGTGACGTCGGCGATCACGAGGTCCCAGTAGGCCTCGTCGACGGTCTGGCCGTCGGCGAGGGCGGCCGAGAACTGCTCGTCATAGTCGCTGCTCGCCGCGATCGCTTTTGCCATGATCGTCGGGTTCGTAGTGAGGCCCCTCACACCGGAGGAGACGAGGTCAGCCAGATGACCCGAAGTCAGATAAGCGCGGTTCAGATTGTCGAGCCACGGGCTCTGGCCCCCGTGATCGTAGAGGTCTTGCAGTCTTGTCATAGCTCTCCCAACACTCACACCCGAGTCCCGAGTAGCCCGCGGGCCTTCTGGGCGACGTTGTCGGCGGTGAAGCCGAACTTCTCCATGTTCACAGACCCCGGCGCCGAAGCGCCGAAGCGGTCGATCGTGACAGTCGCGTCGGCATAACGCTCCCAGCCGAACGACGCCGCCGCCTCCACGGCAAGCCGCGGGACCCCTGGCGGCAGGACATCGGCGCGGTAGCCCGCTTCTTGTTCGGCAAACAGCTCCCAGCTGGGAAAAGACACGACTCGGGCGACGATGCCCTCCGCCTCGAGGACACGTGCCGCACCTAGGCACAGCTGCACTTCGCTGCCGGTGCCGATGAGCACGATGTCTGGTGTCGCGCTCGCGTCGCCGCCCGGGGCCAGCACGTAGGCCCCGCGAGCGACCCCCACGGCCGCACGATCGCCCGTCTCCGCGAGTACTGGGAGATCTTGGCGGCTCAGGATCAACGCTGTCGGGCCGTCGGAGTCAACGGCGACCCTCCACGCCGCGGCCGTCTCAGTGGCATCAGCCGGGCGTATGACACGCAGGCCCGGCATTGCCCGCAAGGACGCGAGCTGCTCGATCGGCTGGTGGGTGGGGCCATCTTCGCCGAGGCCCACCGAGTCGTGAGTGAAGAAGTAGACGACATGGGCCCGTGACAATGCTGCGAGGCGAATCGCCGGGCGGGCATAGTCACTGAAGACGAAGAAGGTGCCACCGACAGGGAGGACGCCTCCGTGCAGCGCCATCCCGGTCATGGCCGACGCCATCGCATGCTCGCGGATGCCGAAGTGGAGCTGGGTGCCGCCTGGAGAAGCATGGGACTGAACCGCGTCCCCGGGCCCGAGGTCGACGCCGGTGTTGCCGGTGAGGTCAGCAGCTCCGGCGATGAGGCCCGGGATGCCTGCGCCCGTCGCGGTGAGGCACTTGTTGACCGCCTTGCGCGTGGCGAGCTTGGTGCCAGCTTCGAAGGCGGGAAGCTTGTCAGCCCAGCCCGCGAGAGCCCGCCCGGCTAGGCAGGCCTTGAGGCGCTCCTGGTCGCCCTCCGAGACTGCCTGGCGATCCTCCCATGCCTCGCGCGCGGCCCGTCCACGACGGGCGCATTGCGCGTAGAACGCCGGGACCTCGTCGGGGACGTAGAACTCCTGGTCCAAAGGCAGGCCGAGGAGCGCTTTGGTGAGTCTTATCTCCTCAGCACCGAGCGGGTCGCCGTGCGCCTCCTTGGTATCGGTGCGGTGCGGGGAGGGCCAGCCAATATGACTGCGGAGCACCAGCAGCGACGGCCGGTCCGCCTCGGCCAAGCCACGGCGCAGCCCCGCCTCGAGGGCGTCCAGATCATTCGCGACCTCGCCCAGGCGCTCCACGTGCCATCCGTAGGCATCGAAGCGCTTCATTACATCGTCTGAACACGCGAGGTCGGTGGACCCGTCGATTGTGATGTGGTTGTCGTCGAAGATGTATACGAGACGGCCGAGCCCCAGATTTCCCGCCAAGGAGGCGGCCTCGTGGCTCACACCCTCCATCAAGTCCCCGTCGCCGCAGATCACGAAGATGTGGTGGTCGATCGTCTCGGGGCCGAAGTGTGAGCGCAGGAAGCGCTCGGCGACCGCCATGCCGACGCCGTTCGCGAAGCCCTGGCCCAAGGGGCCGGTCGTGACCTCGACCCCGGCGAGCGAATGGACCTCCGGGTGACCTGCGGTCGGCGAACCCCACTGGCGGAACTGCTCGATGTCCTTGAGGCTGATCCCGTAGCCGTTCAGGAGCAGCATTGAGTACAGCAGGATGGACGCGTGACCGTTGGACAGGATGAACCGGTCCCGGTCGGGCCAGTCAGGCTCTCCCGGGTCGTGGCGAAGCACCCGCGAGAACAAGACGTGAGCCAGAGGCGCCAGCGCCATCGCTGTGCCCTGGTGACCGCTGTTTGCTCGCTGAGGGCCGTCCATGGCAAGGCCGCGGACGACGTTGACGCATAGCTGTTCCAATTCGGTTTCGGTCATTGACCCTAAGACTATTCACGAAGAACAGGTCGCGGGGTCAGCCGAAGGTGGAAGGTGATGACCTTGAAACGAAATGGGCCTCGGTGAGCCGCAAAGTCCTCACCCTCGCACGGACCATGAGCCGGATCACCCACCGGGCCGCGTCCGACTCGTGGCGGCAGAGTGCCAATTGTGCAAAGGTCGGTGCCGAGTGATGGTTGTTGTACAGGCTCTCACCACCGTCACAAAGGCGAGCCGCTGATTCTTGAACGCCGTGTTCGGGTGGCTTTTGGACCCGAAGCTGTGGCCGATCGTGCTGACCGCAGCATCGAGGGCGAGTTAGCTCGCCGCGTGGACGACGGCCGCGAGCGGGCCCACGCGCCAGCCGAGAAGGAGACAGAGCAACGCCGAGACCGAGGAATGCGTGTTCGAACACGTTGTCCCAGCGGTCGGAGGCGAGGTCCTTGGCATAGCGCTCAGTACTCATCTCGTCGCGGACCATTGGCGCTAGAGGATTGCGTTGGTCAACTGCACCCGCGAGAACCTGAGGGTACCGGCGAATTCGGATCGCCTTGGACGGAGGTGAATGCGTGGCCTTTGTGGGCGACCGCCACCCACCGGCGCGGCTGGATGCGTGTCACGAGCCAGATGAGCACCCGAGAGACGACTCGGGCGAGGTGTGATCGCCCGGTGCGTCTCCGCCCGGTGAAGCTAGATCGTCGTGCAGCTGGGCGCTACCTCGCTCCGCGCCAGTCCCGCGAGAGGATCTGAAGGAGTCCTGCCATTCGTGAAGGGCATCAGTGGTTACCTACCGTCTGGTAGGTAGGCTTGCAGGATGTCGAGCCCACGCGAGTCGGCCGGGCTCGGTGTGAGCCTGCGCACGTCAGATGCCACACTCCCCGCGCACCGTGTTCGCGAACCGGGAGTTCCCACGCGCCAGGCGATCCTCGATGCGGCGCTGCGGTGCTTCGCCGACCATGGCTTCGAAGGGACATCCCTCAATGACATCTCCGAGCTCGTTGGCATCAAGCGCCCGAGCCTGCTGCATCATTTCCCCTCGAAAGAAGCCTTGTACCGCGAGGTGCTCGAAGCTTGGTTCTCCGACTGGCTGGAGCGCGTTGGCGAGGCAATAAACCGGCCGCGCGACGGTTGGGAGCAGGTGGACCGCGTCCTCACGACGGGGTTCCGCTTCTTCGCGGAGAGCCCGGCTTTCGTTCGCCTGGTTCGGCGCGAAGCGCTCGAGGGTGGCGGCGCCATGGCCGGCGAGCTCGGTGTCACACTCCGCCCGATGCTCGAGCGGGCTGTCGCTTTCCTCGAGCGCGAGATGTCCGCAGGTCGGTTCCGGTCCCACGACGCCCAACAGCTCGTGCTCACCGGCTACGGGGCGCTGCTGACCTATTTCAGCGACGTCCCTTTCCTCGAGGCGTTGCTGGAGACCGATCCGCTCGGACAAGGCGAGCTTGATCGGCGCCTTCAGCACCTTCGCGAGTTCTTTCGCGCCGCGTTGGAGCCCTGAAAGAGTCAACTCACGGTGAGGTCGCGTCCTTTGGAGCGAGCAGCCGTCGAGACCGGGCCAAGGCGGTCACGCCACCGGAACTGACATATTCCGGGCCTGCTTGCGCCCGTGCGCTAGCGGCCGGTCGGCCGGCCCGATAGCCTGCGGTTTCATGTCGGGACAAGGTGACGCCAAGCGTGCTGATCCGCGCGAGGAGGGAGCCGAGCTGTTCGCCCTTCTCCGTCGATACGTGGTCCAGGAGACGATCACCCCGCTACGGACGATCGGCCGGACATTGCTGTTCGGCGGAGCCGCGGCGACCTTGCTCGGCATCGGTACTGTCCTGCTGCTGCTCGGGGTCCTTCGCGTGCTGCAGACCGAGACGGGGGCGGCATTCGCCGGAACGTGGTCCTGGGTGCCATACCCGATCACCGCGATCATCGGCCTGGTCGTTGTGGGTGGATCTGGGTTCGTGCTCCTGCGCTCTCGCGGCCGGGCCGGGGCGAAGAAGGGGTAGCACGATGAAACGATCGGAGGCAGGGTGATGAGGATCCGCCTGATCCGACAGTTGATGCTGGCGACTGATGACTCGGGACGCGTGTCGCTGTCGGACGTTGAGCAGAAGCTGCGCGACCTTGGCAGCAATGCCCAGTCCTTGGCGACAGATGCCGCACCCCCGATGATCGGCGGGTTGGTGGCCGCCGGGGTGGTCGCCGTGGCTGCTGTCTACTTGCTGGGCCGCCGGCGCGGCAGTCGGCGGGCTTCGGTGCTCGAGATCCGTCGCGTCTGACGATGCACGGCCGGGCGCGGGTCTGTCGTGCGTAGCTATCTCGATCGTTGGGCGCGCCAGTTGGTGCGGCGCGGCGTTCGGTCGGGCCTGATCGAGGGCAGCAACTTATGGCTCTCGATCGGAGCGATCGCATGGCTGTTCCGTTTCCTGTCGAAACGACCGTCGCCGCAAGTGAGCGTCGAGCAGCTCAGGCTCGGGGAGTCACTGATCGTGAGCCACGTCCCGGCTCCTCCGCGCAGCAGGAGGGCCAGGAAGAAGGCCGCCCGGAAGGCCGCAAAGCTCGAGCAGCGCGTCGCACGCCAGCAAGCCAAGCGCGAGGCCAGCCGCCGCTATCGCCGCGCGCAAGCCAAGGCGGCGCTGGTAGAAGCCGAAAGGCAAGCCAAGGCGGCGAGGAGACAAGCCCGGTGCAGCAAGGAACCTAGACGCCGCCGCGGCGAGGAGCCTGCCGGGCGTGGCCACTCGGAAAGGGATGCCGAGGAGGCGACGTGAGCCCCGAGGCGCCTTCGGCGCGGGGCCGAAGGCTCGCCGCGGGTGAGCGGGTGCTTCTCGTGGACCGCAAGGACCGTCGGTATCTGGTGACCCTCCATCCGGGCCGGTCGTTCCAGTCCCATGCAGGTGTGATCGAGCACGACACCGTGATCGGCCGGTTCGAAGGCGAGGAGCTCGAAGCGCACCAGCGCGACGGCCGAGTGACGAGCTCGGCCCGTTATTTGGTGCTGCGCCCGACGCTCGCGGACGTTGTGGTCGGGATGCCGCGGGGCGCACAGGTGATCTACCCGAAGGACCTCGGAGCCATCCTGATCGCTGCCGACATATTCCCGGGCGCGCGAGTGCTCGAGGCCGGCGTCGGGTCGGGCGCATTGTCGATGGCGATGCTGCGCGCCGGTGCGACGATCATCGGTTATGAGCTGAGGGCCGATTTTGCGGAACGGGCGCGGGCGAACGTGGAGGCGTTCCTCGGTCCCGACCAGCCCTATTCGGTACAAGAGCGAGACGTGTACCTCGGAATCGACGCCGAGGGCCTCGATCGGGTCGTATTGGACCTGGCCGAACCTTGGCTGGTGGTCCCACATGCCGAGCGGGCGCTCGCACCAGGCGGGATCCTGCTGGCCTACCTTCCCACGATCAACCAGACCGCGGAGCTGCGCGCGGTGCTCGACCAGAGTGGGTTCGCCATGGCCGAGACTTTTGAGATCCTACGACGTACTTGGCACATCGAAGGGCGGTCGGTCCGGCCCGACCACAGAATGGTCGCCCACACCGGCTTCATCACATCAGCACGCCTGTTGAGCGTCTGAGCCGCGCGGGCGCGCCCGGCACCTGTTCGCGCCGCTATTGGCGCGTCACTCGCTGACGATGAATATGCACTCGCCCGGGCACTCCTCGGCGGCCTCTGTGACGGCGTCCTCAAGCTCAGAGGCGACCGTCGCCATCTGAGAAGAGCCGCCTGGGTCGTTGAGGATGGTGTCGCCTTGCTTCACGTAGGCCAGGCCGTCGTCGAGAAGAGTGAACACGGCCGGGCAGATCTCCTCGCAGAGACCGTCTCCCGTGCAGAGGTCCTGGTCAATCCACACCCTCATCAGCCACTCATCTCCTCGGAACGCTTGCTGCTTGCCGACCACAACCGGTCGCGACGGATCCCTCGTCTTCACTGAAGCTTACGGTGCCCGCCGAGTTACGTGGCGCAACGTAACTAGGTGCCCGTGTGGTGTCAAACCGTGCACCGCCGGTGTAGGGTCCCGGCGGGAACGAAGATCGCGCCGTGTGAGGAGGTGGTGACGCCGATGGAAAGCGACGGACACGCCGGATTCGCAGGAGACGAGGACGACCGAGAGGAGTTGCACCGCCGCGCCGAGCAGGCCGAAGACGAGATCACCGAGCTGCGGCGACGCCTGCAAGAAGCGCCGGGGCGGGTACGCACGCTCGAGGAGAGACTGCTCGAGACCAAGGGCCAGCTCGCGCATGCGGTGTCGCAGAACGAGAAGCTGACGTACACCCTCCAGCAGGCCAAAGAGCACATCGCCACCTTGCGCGAGGAGGTGGACAAGCTGACCCAGCCGCCCTCCGCGTACGGCACCTACCTGAACGGCAATGACGACGGGACCGTCGACGTCTTCTCCAGCGGGCGCAAGATGCGTGTCGCCATCCACCCCGGTCTCGAATCCGAGGCGCTGCGCAAGGGACAAGAAGTCGTCCTCAACGAGTCCCTGAACGTCGTGCTCGCACGTGACCCGGAGTTGGGCGGCGAGGTCGTCTCGGTGCTCGAGGTGCTCGAGGACGGGCGCCGTGTGCTGATCGTCGGGCGGGCCGACGAAGAACAAGTGGCCGAGATCTCCGAGTACCTCGCCGGCGTCAAGCTGCGAGCGGGCGACTCGCTTCTGTTGGATCCGCGCTCGATGCTGCTCTATGAGAAGCTGCCCCGCCCGGAGTTGGAAGAGGTCGTCCTCGAAGAGGTCCCGGACGTCACCTACGCCGATATCGGTGGGCTCGACAGCCAGATCGAGGCCATAACAGACGCCGTCGAATTGCCTTACTTGCATCGGGAGCTCTTTGCGGAATACCGCCTGCAAGCACCGAAGGGGATCCTGCTCTACGGGCCTCCGGGCTGCGGGAAGACCCTCATCGCGAAGGCTGTGGCCAATTCGCTTGCCCAAAAGGTGGGCGAGCGCACCGGCAATGCCAGGGTCACCAGCTACTTCCTCAACATCAAGGGTCCTGAGCTGTTGAACAAGTACGTGGGGGAGACCGAGCGCCAGATCCGGCTCGTCTTCCAGCGCGCGAGGGAGAAGGCCGAGGAGGGAGTGCCTGTCATCGTCTTCTTCGACGAGATGGACTCGCTGTTCCGCACCCGGGGCAGCGGGATCTCCTCCGACATGGAATCCACGGTCGTCCCGCAGCTCCTGGCCGAGATAGACGGGGTAGAAGCCCTGCGCAACGTCATCGTGATCGGGGCCTCGAACCGTGAGGACCTGATCGACCCGGCGATCCTGCGCCCGGGACGCTTGGACGTCAAGATCAAGATAGAGAGGCCCGACGAGGCGGCGGCCCAACAGGTCTTCGCGCGGTACCTACTTAACAGCCTGCCGCTGGATGCCGCCGATGTGAGCCTCCTCGGTGGCGGCGACCCGGAAAAGGCCGTTGTCGTCATGATCGAGCAGACGGTCGCCGAGATGTACCGGGCCGACGACGAGAACCGCTTCCTCGAAGTCACGTACCAAAACGGCGACAAAGAGACCTTGTACTTCAAGGACTTCTCCTCGGGGGCGATGATCGAGAACATCGTCAGACGGGCGAAGAAGCTCGCGATCAAGCGTGAGATCTCCGGGGAGGGCCATGGCATCCGCCTTGGAGACATGATCGAGTCCATCAGGCAGGAGTACAAAGAGAGCGAGGACCTGCCCAACACGACCAACCCCGATGACTGGGCGAAGATCTCCGGTAAGAAGGGTGAGCGGATCGTCTACATCCGCACGCTCGTGGGCCAGGGCGGAGAGGAGCGCGGCGGACGTGCGATCGAGCGGGTCGGGACCGGGCAGTACCTCTGAGTCGCCAGGCGTGTGCGCTCGAGGGTTCCCGCCGTTGTTGGTCGTCCCGCCAAAGAGTGCCCACGGCGAGCAAGCAGGCCGCTAGATGCGGGACCTGCGAATTGGTCTCGGTGCCGTAGAGCGCGCCGAGCACTAGGGTAGCGTCCGAGAGTGGCGATAACGAAGGTCTGCGGGATCGAGACCGAGTACGGCATCCGCGTGGACTCGCCCGACGACATGAGCCCGACGACGGCGTCCTCGCTCCTGATCAACGCGTACATCGCTCGACTCGACCGCAAGGTCGGATGGGACTTCGAGGACGAGTCGCCCGGCCGCGACGCTCGAGGCTATGCCCGTGAGGGCTCGATGCCACCTGAGATCGAGACGCACCTCGTGAACGCGGTTCTCACCAACGGCGCCCGCTACTACGTCGACCACGCTCATCCGGAGTACTCGACCCCAGAATGCTCGAACCCACGAGAGGTCCTCGTCCACGACCGGGCAGGAGAGCTGGTCCTGACCCGCTCCATGGAGGCCGCGAACCGGCTTCTGCCTGCGGGCGAGGAGATCGTGATCTACAAGAACAATTCGGACCGTAAGGGCAACTCCTACGGCTGTCATGAGAACTACCTGGTCGACAGAGCCGTGGCGTTCTCGAAGATCGTCCACGAGCTGACTCCGCACCTGGTGACGCGCCAGGTCTATGCCGGGGCAGGCAAGATCGGCGAGGAGGTCCCCTACGCGGGACAGGAGCAAGCGTTCCAGCTGAGTCAGCGGGCCGATTTCTTCGAGGAGGAGGTCGGTCTCGAGACGACGCTCAAAAGACCGATCATCAACACCCGCGACGAGCCACATGCCGATGCGCAGAAGTACCGGCGGCTGCACGTGATCGTCGGCGACGCCAACCTGGCGGAGGTCGCCACCTTCCTGAAGGTGGGAGTCACCGCCCTGGTCCTCGCGATGATCGAGGACAACTTCTTCGCCGGTCGAGACCTGAGGCTCGCATCACCGGTTGCGGCGATCCGTGCGGTGTCGCGCGACACGACGCTTGGCACAAAGGTGGAACTGGCCTCCGGCGACAGACTGACCGCGGTCGAGCTGCAGTGGGAGCTGTACGACCGTGCTCGCAAGTACGCGGCCGAACGCGGCCTCGAGGCACTAGGCGACGAGGAGGTGGCCCGCCGCTTGCTCGACCGCTGGGAGGCGGTCCTTCAAGGCCTCGAGAGCGACCCGCAATCATTGTCGGACCAGCTCGACTGGGTCGCCAAGCTCCGCCTGGTCGAGGCATATCGTGAGCGCCATGGCCTCGACTGGCAAGACGCGAGACTCGCGGCGCTCGACCTGCAATACCACGACCTGCGTCCTTCCAAGTCGCTGTTTGCAAGGCTGGCGATGGAAAGGCTCACCGATGACGAGGAGGTGGCGCTCGCGACCACCGAGCCGCCGGCGACCACTCGGGCGTACTTCCGGGGCAGGTGTCTGCAACGTTTCTCGTCCTCGATCGTCGCGGCCAACTGGGATTCAATCGTGTTCGACATCGGGGAGGACTCCCTTCGCCGCGTGCCCATGATGGAGCCGCTGAAAGGGACGGCGCGCCATGTCGATACGCTCTTTGAAGGATGTGACACTCCGGCAGAGCTGCTTAGGCGGTTGGGCTCATAAGGAACGGTGATGGCAGAGCGCGAGCTGAAGAAGCGACCGACGGCGAGCCGTGAGGCGACCGCGGTCGAGACTGAGACCGAGGCGCCGCCGACGACAGAACGAGGCGACCGGCTCAAGGCCGAGATCGACGACCTACTCGACGAGATTGACGAAGTCCTCGAGAACAATGCGGAAGAGTTCGTCCGCAACTATGTCCAAAAGGGTGGGGAGTGAGCAGAGGAGAACCTCAGCAAATGTGGCGCATATGACCCTGCCTCTTTTTCCGTCGGGCGGCGACCCGGGACCAAGCTTTCTGGAGCTGTTGCGCCGCACGCGCCTTGCAGGAGCTCAGCTTCCTGTCGGCGCGAATGTTGAAACCGTCAGCGCTTCCGGTCACCAACCCCGGGGTTTCCCGGCGGGGTTGATCCCTGGAGTCACTCACGGAACGACGGTCGTGGCGCTGCGCTATGACAACGGTGTCGTCGTCGCGGGGGACCGGCGCGCGACCGAGGGCAACGTCATTGCGCACCGCAGCATCGAAAAGGTCTTCCCCGCTGACAAGCACTCCGCGGTCGCCATTTCCGGGGCGGCCGGCAGTGCGATCGAGATGGTGCGGCTCTTCCAGACCCAGCTCGAGCACTACGAGAAGGTCGAGGGGACATGCCTGAGCCTCGAGGGCAAGGCGAACCAGCTCGGGCAGATGGTCAGCGCGAACCTACAGATGGCCATGCAAGGCCTCGTCGTCATACCACTGTTTGCCGGATATGACCTGCGCCTGAAAAAGGGCAGGATATTCACCTACGACGTCACTGGCGGCCGTTTTGAGGAGACCGACTTCCACGCGACCGGGTCTGGCGGGCGGGACGCCAAGAACACGGTCAAGCTCAGCTACCGCGAACGTCTCGGACGCGAGGAGGCGGTCGAACTCGCGGTCGCCGCTCTGTACGAAGCTGCCGACGAGGACACCGCCACAGGTGGCCCAGACGCCATCCGGGGGATCTACCCCGTCGTCGCGACCGTCGACGCCGATGGATACCGGCGGCTCGACGACGCAGAGGTCGCCGAGCATTTCCGCAGTGTCCTAGAACGCCGCCGCGAGCGAGGCCAGGGAGGCGCGTCCTGATGACGATGCCCTATTACGTGGCGCCGGAGCAGGTCATGAAGGACCGCGCCGAGTACGCCCAGAAGGGGATAGCCAGAGGGCGAGCGCTCGTGGGGACCACCTACGGCGCGGGCGTCCTCATCGTCGCGGAGAACCCCTCGAGCACGCTTCACAAGATCAGCGAGATCTACGACCGCGTTGCGTTCGCCGGTGTGGGCCGTTACAACGAGTTCGACCAGCTCAGGGTTGCCGGCGTGCGCCACGCCGACACCAAGGGCTACGCCTACTCGCGAGAGGACGTCGACGCGCGGTCGCTGGCGAACGTGTATGCCCAGTACCTGGGCCAGGTGTTCACCCACGAGATGAAGCCGCTCGAGGTCGAGATCCTCGTCGCCGAGCTCGACCCGGTGGGCACCGCGCACCAGCTGTTTCACATCGCCTATGACGGAACCGTCGCAGACGAGCAGCGTTTCACGGTGCTCGGCGGTGAAGCGGACGCGATCACCCGTCGCATGGCTGAGAGATTCCGCCAGGGCTGGACCCTCGGCGAGGCGGTCCTCGCGTGCGTGGCGAGCCTGTCGGGGCCGACGCGCACGCTGAAGGCCGACGACCTCGAGGTCGCGGTGCTCGAGCATGGGCCTTGGCGCCGGACCTTTCGCAGGGTCGGCGATGACGAGCTGGCCCTGCTGCTTGCTCAAGTCGAGGCACCCGGCTCGCCCGCGAGCGCGGAGGGTGCGGGCGAGCCAGTCTCGGTGGACGAATCGGGCCACGACGCAGGGGAGCCCGCGGGACCTGCCTGACTGGCCTCAAGGTTGGGCACTGCGGCACTGTGAACCTGCCGCCACCGCAGGCTCGTAAGGCTGGGGTGCGCCCCGGCTCAGTGAAAAGAGGCGATCACGCCGACTACTAGCACCAGCCCGACCATCACGAGCACGAGAATCGTGTGAGCGCGTCTCGATCGGCCGGTGTCGCGGAGCTCTGTCGGGGGAAGATCGAGCACGCGTGGGTCCTCTGGACCGAGGCCTTCGTACCGCTCGTCGAAAGCTGCGTCGACGGCGTCGCCGAGCAGCAGGGCCTGCGCGAGCTCGAGTTGGTCGGCATGGACGAACACCGCCACGTTCGCGGGAAGGGGATAGGGCCCCTCGCTTAGGCCCCGCAGCTCAACCGGGATGCCTTCCGATCCGAGTCGTGCCGCGAGCACGTGGCCGTGAAAGGAGCCCAAGACGGTCGTCAAGTGGACCATGCGGTCGGATGGCGGCATCCACTTCGAGGCTACCGTGGACTTGGATGGATCGCAGGATTTTTGGGCTCGAGAACGAGTACGGCGTCACTTGTACTCTTCGCGGCCAGCGCCGGCTGAGCCCGGACGAGGTGGCCCGCTACCTTTTCCGGCGGGTCGTGAGCTGGGGACGCTCGAGCAACGTCTTTCTCGAGAACGGGGCGAGGCTGTACCTGGACGTCGGCAGCCATCCCGAGTACGCGACACCGGAGTGCGACTCGATCGAGGACCTGGTCGCTCATGACAAAGCGGGGGAGCGCATCCTCGAAGGTCTCATCGCCTCGGCTGAGAGCCGCTTGAGCGAAGAAGGCATCCGCGGGGTGATCTACCTGTTCAAGAACAACACGGACTCCGCCGGCAACTCCTACGGGTGTCACGAGAACTACCTCACCAGCCGGAGAGACGATTTCTCACACTTCGTGCAGGTGCTCATCCCTTTCTTCGTGAGCCGGCAGATCTACTCAGGAGCCGGCAAGGTCCTCCAGACGGCGCGTGGCGCGACGTTCTGCCTTTCTCAGCGGGCGGAGCACATCTGGGAGGGCGTCTCCTCTGCGACGACTCGCAGTCGCCCGATCATCAACACACGCGACGAGCCACACGCGGACGCGGAACGCTTCCGACGGCTGCACGTGATCGTCGGTGATTCGAACATGAGCGAGTACGCGACATTTCTGAAGGTCGGCGCCACGAGCATCCTGTTGCGGATGCTGGAGGATCCGAGCATCGTCATCCGCGACCTCACCCTCGAAGACCCGATAAGGGCGATCCGGGAGATCAGCCACGACATCACGTGCCGACGCGAGGTACGCCTTGCGAACGGCCGGGATCTGAGCGCCCTCGACATCCAGCGCGAGTACCTGGACCGAGCGTTGCGCTACCACGAAAGGCGAGGTCTTCCCGCCCAGGAGGAACGCGCCTTGTCGATGTGGCAGCACTGCATCGAAGCCATCGAGAAGGACCCGCTCAGCCTGGATCGCGAGTGTGACTGGGTGATCAAGTACCGACTAAGCGAGGCCTATCGGGCACGCCACGAGCTTCCGCTCGGCCACCCCAGAGTGGCCTTGATCGACCTTCAGTACCACGACGTTGACCGCAAGCGCGGAATCTTCTATCTGATTCAGGCGAAGGGTCGAGTGGACCGCACGACGACCGACGAGGCGATCACCAAGGCCATGGATTCGCCCCCGGAGACCACCCGGGCACGTCTTCGGGGTGAATTCATCAAACGAGCCAAGGAGAAGCGCCGGGATTTCACCGTCGACTGGGTGCACCTGAAGCTGAACGACCAGACACAACGGACGGTCCTGTTGAAGGACCCATTCCGATCGCACGACGAACGCGTCGAGCGGCTCATCGAGTCGATTTAGGCTGCTGAGCCGTGACCGACGCGACAGAGGCCTCCCCCAACGCGGACAACCTCGCGGAACCCCTTTCACCATTGGTTCCCGACTTTCCGATCGTCACGGGCATTAGCTCGCAAAGCGCGCCCGCTGTGGCACCGCCGCCCGCGGTCGACTCGCGCCGCTCGACGGCCGAGAACGCAAGAAGGATCGCGAGGCGCCACGTCGTCGAGTGGGTCGTCGTGGTCATCTTCGCCGTGCTCGTGGCAGCCGGATTGCGTACCTTCGCCCTCCAGGCCTTCTTCGTTCCGTCGGGGTCGATGCTGCCGACTTTGCAGATCGGCGATCGGATAGTCGTGATCAAGTTCGGCTACACGATCCAGCGGGGCGACATCGTGGTCTTCAAGCGCCCGCCGAAAGACACCGGTACGCAGGACAAAGACCTCGTAAAGCGTGTCATCGGATTGCCGGGCGAGACGATCTCCTCCCGCGGGAACACGGTTCTGATCAACGGAAGGCCCATCAGAGAACCGTGGTTGCCCCGCCTCAGCGGGTTGTGCGCGGAGAGCGCTGAGAACATTCCCATTACCAAGATCCCCGAAGGCGACTACTTCGTGATGGGTGACTGTCGCGGTGACTCGGCCGACAGCCGGGTCTGGGGAACCCTGCCGGGCTCACTCGTGGTCGGGAGGGTGTTCGTGATCGTCTGGCGTTTCGGGCACCCGTACTTCCACTGGTTCTGACGCGCACCCCTACGGCTAGGACTGGCCAGGACGAGTAACCTCCGGTGGCCATGAGACTCGCAATTGCCCGCCGCGGCGCAACGGACATGGCGCACGTCGGCTCCACGTCGGCAACCCGATCCCGGCCGGTGGTAGCGCCGGCGGCACGGTAGGATCGCCAGCGTGGGCGGTCTCGACCCGGCCAAGATTTTTCTGATCCTAGTGATCGCGCTCATCGTCGTCGGGCCCGAGAGGTTGCCCGGTTTAGCGCGTCAGCTCGGAGGAATGTGGCGCGAGCTGAATCGTCTGCGGGACAAGTTCGAGCAGGAGGTCCGCGCAGCGGTCCCCGACCTCGACCTGCCGAACATCCCGACAAGTCCCTCCCGAGCGATCACCGGCTACTTGACCGGCCTGGTGTCCGGGCAGGGCGACACCTCGGTCGCCAGCGCGGTCACGAGCGCTGACGAGATGGCTTCCGGGCCCGCTCTGCGCGCGGGGGCTGGCGTCCCCGGCCGAGTGAGCAGGGGATCGCGCCTGGGCCAGGTCGGCCAAGCGGAGACTCAGTCGAGCTGGCAGCCGTTGCTCGGAAGACACGAACCGTCATCGACGATGAGACCTCCATCGGTGCCGGCGTCGAATTCGTCGGGGTCGCTCTCGGCCGACACGGTCTTCGTGTTCGACGAGCCGAGCATGAACTGAGCCATGGCCGCACCGGCGAGGATCGCCAGGCTTCGCGCCCGAAGAGAGAACCCCCGCCCGACACCGGACGCGATGACGCTCGGCGAGCACCTCGGAGAGCTCCGCCGGCGCCTCATCGTCTGCATCTCGGCGATCGCGGTCGGGGCCATCGTCACTTACGTGCTGTACGACCAGATCCTCGCCTTGCTTCAGTCGCCTTATTGCCAGGCGGTGACCCATACCGGTCGCAAGTGCGACTTCTATGTCACCCAGCCCCTGCAGGGGTTCGCGCTCCGTCTCAACGTGTCTGCCTACGGCGGGATCCTGATCGCGCTGCCCGTCACTCTCTATCAGCTCTGGCGCTTCATCACCCCAGGGCTCAAAGCCAACGAGAAGAAGTACGCCCTCCCGTTCACCTTCGCCACCGCCGGGCTTTTCGGGCTCGGTGCCTTCGTGGCGTACCTCACCTTCCCACACGCGATGCGCTTCCTGCTCGACGTGAGCGGTCCCAGCAAGACCATCGTCGCGATCTTGTCGCCCAACTCCTACGTGCAGCTGATCCTGCTGCTGATGGTGGCATTCGGCGTGACCTTCGAGTTCCCGGTGCTGCTGGTCGCGCTCGAACTGGCAGGAGTGCTCACCCCGGCCAAGTTGTCGCATTGGCGACGGTGGGCGATCATCGGGATGGTCCTGTTCGCAGCGATAGTGACGCCCAGCTCGGACCCGTTCTCGATGCTCGCGCTCGCAATCCCGTTGTTGCTGTTCTACGAGGCGTCCATCCTCATCGGAAGGATGCTGGGCAAGTGACAGGCCGCGCGCGAACGAGGACATGAAGGCGCCCGCCGCCCGCGTGACCTCTCGCGAGCGGTTCCTCGCGGATCATCCCTATCCGCTCGACCGCTTCCAACTCGACGCCCTGGAGGTTCTCGACCAGGGCCAGTCGGTCCTCGTCAGCGCGCCTACTGGATCGGGCAAGACCGTCGTGGCCGAGTACGCGGTCCACCTCGCCCTCGCCGAAGGTGCCAAGGTCTTCTACACCACGCCGATCAAGGCTCTGTCGAACCAGAAGTACGGGGACTTCCGGCGTAAGTACGGCGCCGACCGAGTCGGCTTGTTGACGGGCGACAACTCCATCAACGGCCAGGCACCGATCGTCGTCATGACGACCGAAGTCCTGCGCAACATGATCCACGCCGAGCCCGGCCGTCTCGCCGACCTGCGCTATGTCGTGCTGGACGAGGTTCACTACCTTCAAGACCCCTACCGCGGAGGAGTCTGGGAGGAGGTAATCCTCGGCGCCCCTTTGAACGTGACGCTCGTGTGCCTGTCAGCGACGGTGGCGAATGCGGACCAGTTGGCGTCTTGGATATCCGAGGTGCGTGGCAGGACCGAGGTCGTGATCGAGTCCCACCGGCCTGTCGAGTTGAAGAACCTCTTCGTGGTGGGGGATCGCTTCGCAGAACGTCTCCACATGTTGCCGACATTCGTGGACGGACGGCCGAATGCGGAGGCCGTAAGGCTCGACGACATGATCGCTCGTCCCGGCTCGGGTCGTAGGGTTACCGGCCGGTCCGCCTCGCCCGCCAGGAGCGGAACTTCAACCGCGCCGGACGGCCGATGGCGCTCGGGACGCCCGCAGCTGTACCGCCCCCGGCGGGTCGAGGTAGTGGACCGCCTTGACGGTGAGCGCCTCCTGCCCGCGATCTACTTCGTCTTCTCCCGTGCCGGATGCGACGAGTCGGTCCGCCATTGCCTTGACGACGGACTGCGCCTGACGACCGCCGAGGAGCGAGTGCGGATTCGCGCGATCGTCGAGTCCTACGTCGATCCCCTGACAGACGAAGACCTGGCCGTGCTTGGCTATGCCACCTACGCGGCCGGGCTCGAGGCTGGCGTGGCGGCCCATCACGCCGGCATGGTGCCGCCGTTCAGGGAGGCGGTCGAGGCGTGTTTCGCCGAGGCGTTGGTGAAGGTCGTCTTCGCCACCGAGACGCTCGCCCTCGGCATCAACATGCCCGCGCGGTCTGTGGTGATCGAAGAGGTGACCAAGTTCGGTGGAAGAGGACATCAAGAGCTGACGCCTGGCGAGTACACCCAGCTGACCGGTCGCGCGGGGAGGCGTGGCATCGACGAGATCGGCTACGCGGCGGTCCTTTGTTCGCCGTTCCACACCTTCGGTGACGTCGCGCGGATCGCAGGAGGCCGCCCGCGGGCATTGTCCTCGTCGTTCCGGCCCACCTACAACCTTGCCGTCAACCTCGTTCGCCGTCACAGTCGTGAGGAGGCGTACACACTTGTGAGCTCCTCGTTCGCGCAGTTCCTGAGCGAGGAGGACCTTGTCGGCGAGCTCGACGCGGTCTTGAGGGTTCTGGAGCGCCGCGGCTACCTGGACGGCTGGAAGGTCACTGAGGCTGGCGAACGGCTAGCAGGGCTTTACCACGAGGCTGACCTGCTTGTGGCCGAGGCGCTGGAAGCGGGCGCGCTCGACGGGCTCGATCCAGCGAGCCTGGCAGCTGTCGCTTCCGCCCTGTGCTACGAGGCGCGAAGAGAGCGCGAGGCTCCCTCGTCTGCGCCAAATGCAAAGGTCGCCAGGCGACTGGAGGCGATCGAGGAGCTTTCCGAGGCCTTGGGGGACGAGGAACGTGCCGGACACCTCCCGGTGACTCGCGGGGTCGACTCGGGGTTCGCGTCGCTCATCTACGAATGGGCAAGAGGCCGGGAGCTCCGCCAGGTCCTGCAGCCGGGCGCGGGTTCGGGACGTCGAGGGCGAAGGGTGGCGCCGTTCATGTCGGGAGGTGACTTCGTCCGCAATGTGAAACAGGTCATCGACCTTCTTCGGCAGGTGGCGATCGTCGCCGCGCTGCCGGAGACGGCCAAGTGCGCTCGGGCTGCCGCCGGGCGCCTGCTGCGCGACGTGGTCGCCGCTTCGTCGGTGGTCACGATTCCCGTCGAGCACGGCACCATCCGCGCCGGGGGCCAACCCGCACCGTAATGTCGTCCTGGCATGTCGATCGTGGGCGTTGAGCAGTTCACCGCCGGGGAGCGGGAGCTGCTCGGAAGGTACTTCACCAATCTTGATGGCCCCGTGTTCGCGCTCGTTAACCTGCCGGAGGTTGTCAAGGGTGCGTTGTTCGCCCGGTACTCACGGTCACCAAAGAGCCTGCGGCGGCTGTTCCTTGACGAGTTCGTGGACGAGCTCGATGTCGCCGGGGACACGAGCCTGGACGCCTCTGTAGGCCTGCGGCGCGCCGAGCAGCTCTACGCCAGGGTGTTCAGCGAGTACGGGGACGACTCGGTCGCCCAGCTCGGCGGGGTCCACCTCGCCTGCGAACAGTCCTCGAACGTGCTGACCAAGATTCTCGAGCGAGGGCGGCTCATGTCCTACCTCGAGCAGTCGACGCGCTACATCCCCTACGACAGCCGCCTGCCGTCAGGCCACTACCGCTACCACCGTGATCAAGCCGTGCTCGAGTCACCGCTGGGCGCCCGCTATGTGGGCGAGATGGACCGCATGTTCGATACCTATGCGGAGCTGTTACCGGCGCTGCAGTCCTTTGTCGGCCGCGCGAACCCGAGGGAGGGAGGCATTTCCGAGCTCGCCCACCGACATGCAGTCCGGGCGCGCTGTCTCGACGCACTGAGAGGCCTTCTTCCGGCGGGCTCGCTCTCCAACGTGGGGATTTTTGGATCAGGTCAGAGCTACGAGCAGCTTCTCCTCAGGATGCGGGCGCACCCGCTGCCCGAGGCCCGTCGCTACGCGGACCTGATCCTCATCGAGCTGAGGAAGGTGATCCCGTCCTTTCTTTCCAGGATCGACCGGCCCGAACGCGGTGGCGTGTGGACCGAGTACCTCGAGACTTGCGGCCAAGCCATGCAAGCTGCCGTGCACGATCTGTGGTCGGTTGAGGTGCCGGCGCCGGGCAGATCGGTGACCCTCACCGACTTCGACCCGGCCGGCGAGGACAAGGTACTCGTGGCGATGTGCTACCCCTACCTCAACGCTCCGGAGGAGGACATCGCCCGGCGCATCGAGACACTCGGACCCGAGGAACGGCGCAGGATCATCCAGGCCTACGTAGGAGAGCGCTCCAATCGTCGCCACAGGCCTGGAAGAGCTCTCGAGTGCACTTCGTACCGGTTCGACATTGTGGCGGACTACGGGGCGTTCAGGGACCTCCAACGCCATCGAATGCTGACGGTCGAGTGGCAGCCACTCGGCACGGACCTTGGCTTCGAGATACCTCCGCTCGTTGAAGAGGCAGGGCTGTCGGATCAGTTCGTGGAATCTCTCGAACGCTCGAAGAGTCTGCACGACGCTCTTGCCCCCTACTTTCCAGAGCAGAGCGCCTACACGGTGGCCTTGGCTTTCAACATCCGTTTCGTGATGCAGTTGAACGCCCGGGAGGCGATGCACGTCCTCGAACTGCGTTCCGGCCCGCAGGGACATCCCGCCTACCGGAGGATCGTTCAAGAGATGCACCGGCTTATCGCCGAGCAGGCCGGCCACCGCGCGATCGCGGACGCAATGCGTTTCGTCGACCACAGCGAGACGAGCCTCGGCCGGCTCGAAGCCGAGCAACGCTTCCAGTCCACGCGTGAATGGTCGGCGCCGAGCCTGTGACGGGGGACTTCGATTCTCCGCTTGACTCCCGGTGCCTCGTTGGTAATAACTAGAGAGTCCCCTCAAGCCGAGGGCAGCTCTCCGGTGGGTCTGGGAGCAGCTCAAAAAGCATTTGGGGGTGTTGCGAGTGGTGGGGACCCAGGAGTCGAGTAGAGAACGCCCCCGTCGACACATCATGTCGGCGTATCGCCCGGGCAGGCGAGAAGGGTGGCCCCAAAGATGTCCTGGGTCCTGCCGCACGTAGCACCCGGGTCTAGCGGGTGGGGGCAATCTCGCCTGAAGTCGCCGCAACCGAGCCTTGGTGCCGTATAGTCCATCCCGGCCGCGACCTCGGCGCCGGTTTGAGGTACGCGGGCTCTGACTTCCGAAGACTTGAAGGACGTTGATGCGCAAGGACACCAAGGACACCGCAGAACTGGAAGAACCCATCGAAGTCGATGATCTCGAGGTTCCCGATGCCGATGAGGCGGACCTCGAGGACCTGGCGGACGACGCGGACCTGCTCGAAGACGACGACGAGGACCTCGGCGAGGTCGCGCTGGTCGATGATCTCGACGAAGACGACGACGAGGTAGTTGTGGGTGCCACAGGAGTCGGCCTTGAAGTCGAGATCGTTCCGATCGAGACCGAGGACGAAGACGACGACGACCTCGACGACGACGACATAGAGGCAAGTCTGGACGTGATCTTGAAAGAGCGGCTCGTCGTTGTGGACGACGAGGAGGACGAGGAGGAGGAGGCCCCTGACTCCGAAGAGCGGGGCGAGGGCTCTCTTCGCGTTCTGCCAAAGCAACCAGGGGAATTCGTTTGCCGGTCGTGTTTCCTAGTAAAGAGCCAGACCCAGCTCGCAGACAAGAAGCGGCTCCTTTGCCGAGACTGCGTGTGAGCGAACGCGGCGAGCCCGGCTGAGCGCGGTAGCGTCGGGCCGTGGCCGACGAACGCCCCAACTACGAGACGCTTCTCGACTACCTCTTGTACGCCCCGGTCGGTGCGGCAATCGTGCTTGTCGAACAACTGCCTCGGCTGGCGGAACGCGGTCGCGAGCGTGTCGAGAAGCGGGTTGCCCTCGCACGCCTGGTCGGTAGGTTCGCCGCGTCCGAGGCGCGTCGACGGGTGGGAACGCCGTGGTCAGATCAGGCCCGCGAGGAATCCGTCCCGCCTGGCGAGACCTCACGACTCACCTCGGACGCGCACGACGACGCCGTGGCCACAAGGCCACCCGCGAGCCCATCGCGCTCTGCAGAGGTCGACGACCACGACTGGCAAACCCGAGCGTCGACCCACCAGGCCACAGGGAGGGCCCGCCCTCGGCAATCATCAGGCCAGCCCGAACAGGTGACAGGTCGTGGACTGCCGATTCCTGGATACGACACGCTGGCCGCATCACAGGTCGTCGAAAGGCTCGCCTCACTCACGCCGGCCGAGCTCGAGGCTGTTCGAAGGCACGAGTCGGCGACTCGCCGGCGTCGCACCGTGCTACACAAGATCGCCCAGCTGGACTCTCAACGTGACAACGGCACGGCCTGAGCCGCCAAGCCCGAAGCGCACAGCGACGAGATGAATATCGGGGCCCGCGTCGCGAGCGAAGACGACGTGCCAATGCTCGTGGAGCTCTATCGAACGTCCCAGGAACACCTCGTCTCTGAACGCGGTGGCGCCGTTCACGCGTTGAACGAAGCTCTGTCAGAACCTATTGAGGCACTGTTCGAGTCCATCGTCCACGACGACCGGTGGCTCGTCCTGCTCGGGACCTTGGACGACGTGGCGGTCGGTGTCGCGGTTGCGCGACTCGACGAGATGTCGGACGCTACGCGTCTTGCGACCGTTGAGGTCATGTTCGTCGATCCACCCGCGCGCGAAGTCGGGGTCGGGGAAGGTCTTCTCGGGGCGATAGTCGACTGGGCAGCTCCGCGCGGCGCTGTGGGTGTCGACGTCCGCGTGCTGCCGGGCATGAGGGCTTCGAAAAGCTTCCTCGAAGGGTCAGGCTTCGTCGCCCGCCTCTTGGTCATGCACCGGCAGTTGTAGTCAGAACCGAAAGCGGCGTACCCGGGGAACTAACCAGCGGCCGGTGCTAGTCGTCAGCTCTAAGAATCGAGGGGAGCCGAAGGAGGTTCTTCCAGCTCGACGCCTGAAGGTGCGCCATCGACGGGGTCCTCTGACGAGGAGGCTCCTGTAGAACCTGCCAAATCAGAGGCAACCTCACCAGCGGCATCGAGCGGAGCTTGCGACACAGCCTCTGCTGCCAGTTCCGGAGCCTCCTTCGGGCCGTCCTCTGCTGATGACGGAGCGTCGCCCAGAACGTCCTCCGCTGCCACAGGAGCCTCCGACGGCGCTTGGTCCTTGGCGACGTCGTCCGGCGACGAAGGAGCGCCGGTCAGAACGTCCTCCGCGGCCACCGGGGCTTCCGACGTGGCTCCGTCGCCCGGAGCCACCATCTGGCCGGTGTCGGTTCTCGCCTCCGGATTCGCCGCTGCTCGTCTCGGGGCGGTCTTCCGCGGGCCTCGCGCCGTCGGGCGGGCCGGCCGGGGCGGGCGAGGGGGGCGTGCTGATGAAAGCGGTTTGGGCGGCGGCGGCATCGGCAGACCCAACATCGGCGCGAGTGCCGGCAGGCTGCCCGCTGCGACTCTGGCCTTGCGCACAATCTCCCCCGACGGGTCCTCGGGGAGGCCTTCTGGGTGGATTTGGCGCCGGATCGGTGAACTGACGGCAGCTTCGAGAATCGCGAGCCAGCGCTCGACAGGTGTGCTCGCGCTCATTGCCGCGCCTGCACTGGCGGCAAGGCGGCCGACGAGAGCTGCCGGGAACCGGGCAGTCGGTTCGGGGGGTTGGGCCGAGAATCGCAGCGCCTGGAGGACACGTCCTTCTTCCAGGGCATGGGTGATCTGCTCCTCCCAGTTGGAGCGGAGCTTCTTCACTCGACGGTCCAGCTCCTCACGCAGCTTGCGGTCGACATCTCGAGACGCGTCGTCACGCGGGGCCGCCGCGACGACCGTTGTCCGCAGGTCCCGAAGCGAGATTTGATCGAGTTGTGCGACTGCCGCTTCGGCTCGGTCGAGCCAGATCGCCTGCTTGACCGACGGAGCGAGTTGCTCGGCAAGGGCGAGTATCGCCTCACCAGTGACCTCGGGCCTGCCTTCGGAGCGAGCCCTTTCCCTTTCCTCGGCGATCGCACGACGAACTGCGGGAATGCCGCCGGACGCTAGGCGTTCCGCGATCGGCTTTTGCTCGGATGCCAGGCCCGCGAACAAGAGATCTCGGTGCGCGGTTCCAGGTTCGAAGCGCGGCGCCGTCCTACGGGGAGCGCTCTGTGGCTGAGCCGAGCGTGAGGTGGCGCCAGCAGTGCTTTGCTCACCAACGGGCGCTCCGGGACGACGGGTGGTGCCAGGCGTGAAGGGGCGCCGCTCGGGACCGGAAGTCGCCGGACGGCCATCTGCGCTGCGGGGAGCTCCACCACCGGGCACTGCTTCGGGACGGGGTCGGCGCTCACCACCGGGTCCTGCAGGACGGCCTTCAGGAGAGCGAGCAGAGCCACCTCCCGGTGTTCCAGCCGGACGCGGTCGGCGTTCGCCACCGAAGCCTGTCGGTTGGCCTTCACCGGTGCGGAGCTCGCGGCCGCGTGAGTCTGGACGCGGTCGGCGCTCGGCGGTCGCTTCGCCGCCACCAGGTTGCGGGCGGCGGGCGTCGGGACGCTCTCCGCCGCGCGACGGACGTCGGTCACGCGAGGATCTGTCGCCGCGGCGCGGGCTGTCGAGAAGATCGCGGCGGTCGCCACCTCGGCCTCCTTCAGACAGCAGGACCGTCGTGACCGCCTGAATCGGCTTGGACGAGCCGATCAGCTCTATCCGGCCTCCAGGCGTCGCCTTCTCCTTGGGCGGAAGAACCGACAGGATGGTGATCCCATCGATCTCGACTTCGGCCTCGACGCGCAGCACGTCTCCGACCTTTGCGTCCTCGGCGAGGACCTTGGCGTCTATGACCCCCTTCGGCTGTCGTGCGCCGGCAGCGCGCCAGGTGTAGCTGCCGTCACCCCGGATACTGGTCAGTTCGATGTCGAGACGGTTAGGCATGCTCCGGTCAAACTACAGGCTGCAGCCGAGTTTGCGAAGTGGAACTCGCGAAGAGGCCCCCGAAGGGTCTCGCGCCACACTCTCGGTGCGGACGCGCTACAACCTGAAACGTGGAATTCGACCTTGGCGGCGACCCTCCGGGAGGCGACTTCCTCCCCGGCTCAGCTCCTCCTCCGGTGCCGTTGGAGAATGCCGCGACAGACCCAGATATCCCTTCTATTGATTGGCCTATGGTCCGCGACTCATCCGACGTGCCCCATGGCGCCGATACGCGCAGAGGTTGGATTGGAGTCGTTCTCATCGCGCTGGTGGTGGGTGCTGCGAGCGGCCTCGGCGTCGGTGCGGGGGTCGCGGCGGCGATCCGTTCCCAAGACACCGCATCGGTCAAGTTCTCACCGAACATGAGCGTCTTCCGACGTATGAACGACGTGCGGGCTGTTCTGGCGCGCGTGCTGCCCTCGGTCGTCGGGATCCAAGCGTCGGGACCCGGCTGCGCCTCGGGACCATTCGGTGGCGTTACCCAGACCGACGAGGCCAGCGGAATGATCCTCACCCCTGGCGGCGAGATCCTGACCAACGATCACGTCATCGCGAACGCAAGTCAGATCAGCGTCACGCTCAATGGCCAGAAGACGACCTACCCGGCCGCCCTTGTTGGGACCGATCCCGGCTCGGACGTCGCACTCCTGCAGGTGCACGGGCCAAGCGGGCTCCAGGCGGTCTCGTTAGGTGGCTCCTCGACGACCCAGGTCGGAGAGGATGTTCTCGCGATCGGGAACGCACTCGCCCTCTCGCAGAGCACCCCTTCGGCAACCGAGGGCATCATTTCGGCCGAGGGCAGGTCCATCACAGCCGGAGGAGGCACCTGCTCGGGATCAGAGTCGCTGCGCGGGCTGCTTCAGACCCAGGCACCGATCAACCCGGGCAGCTCCGGTGGCCCGCTTGTCAACAGCGCGGGACAGGTCATCGGAATGGACACCGCGGCCGCCACGAGCGCCTCGGGGGACGCGCCGACGCAGAACATTGGATTTGCAATCCCGATCACCAAGATCCGCAAGCTGATCCCCGGACTTCGCAAGGGGGGCACTGTCGGAGCGCCCAAGGCCTTCTTGGGGGTCGAAGTGGTCTCGGTCACGCCGGCCGAGCGCTCCGCGTGGGGACTCTCCGCGACGAGTGGCGCACTCGTACAGAGCGTGTTCCCGGGAGCTCCAGCCGTGCTAGCGGGCATCCGCGCCGGCGACGTCATCAGCATGTTCGCCGGTCGCACCATCACTACCGACGTTTCCCTGACGCTCGCCGTCCGAGCAGCTCGTCCCGGCGAGAGGGTCACCGTCGAGTTGTACCGCGGACCGACGCTCCTGACGATTTCGCTCGTGTTGGGAGTCAAGCCGGCGCCGCAAGCAGGCTCGAGCTGAGCAAGCCGTGGCGCCAGCGCGGGCGACCTGCTTGCCCAACAGGACCGGCGAGGTCGCACGCACAGAAGTCGCTCAGCTGGCGCGTAACTCCACTGCCTCGAGGCCTTTCGGTCCCGAGCGGGAGAGGAACTCCACGCGGGCGCCTTCAGCTGGAACCTGTTCGGTCTCATCGAGCGCAGAACGGTGCACGAACACGTCACGGCCGCCAGCGTCCGGCGCGATGAAGCCGAAGCCTCTGACGGGGTCGAACCATTTCAGTGTCCCGGTTGCCGGACGGAGAGATCGAGCACCGTGCGCGTCTTCCCGCGAAGGGTTCAGGTGCCCAGCACGAACCGGCCGGGCAGTGCGTCCAGACCGCTTGTCATTGTTGGGGCCGGATGAACCAGCCGGCGCGTACGGTGAGGACTTCTCGCGTTCACGGACCGAATTGAGCGAGATGCCCGTGGTGCGATGTGGGACGGGCGGCAGGTTCGTGGGCTGCTCGAGCACCTGAGGCAGCCCGAGAGCGCGCTGCATGGTACGGGCCGAGCGCGACTGGTCTGCAGTGACAAGTGAGATGACGGTGCCGTCCGCGCCCGCGCGGCCTGTGCGACCGGAGCGATGCACGTAGTCCTTCTGGTCGCTCGGCGGGTCGAAATGAAGCACGCAAGCGACATTCTCGACGTCGATGCCGCGTGCGGCGACGTCGGTCGCGACGAGGACGCGGGCAGCCCCTGAATGAAATGCATGCAGCGCCCGCTCGCGTTGAGCTTGTGTACGGCTGCCGTGCAACGCCACCGCCTGGACGCCGGCGCTGATGAGTTGGCGCGAGAGCCGATCAGCACCGTGGCGGGTTCGGCAGAAGACGATCGAGCTCTGGTAGCCGGCCACGACCTTGGCCGCGACCGTGACGCGGTCATTACGGTCGACATTCCAGAACATGTGGCGAACCTCCCCAGAAGAGGCCTCCTCGAGCTCGACCTCGTGCCGGACTGGGTTCGTCTGGTAGCGGCGGACAAGGACATCCACCTCGCCATCGAGGGTCGCGGAGAAAAGGAGCACCTGGCGGTCAGTCGCGGCTTGGTCGAGGATGCGCTTCACCGCCGGGAGGAACCCCATGTCCGCCATCCGATCCGCCTCGTCGACGACGGCGATACTCACGTCGTGAAGACTCACGTCACGCCTCTCGATGAGATCCTCGAGCCGGCCCGGACAGGCCACCAGGACATCAACGCCTTCACGCAGCGCTCGGAGCTGTGGACCGTAGCCAGCACCGCCGTAGACGGCGGCGACGCTGAGCCTGCGAGCCTTCGCGAGCGGGCTGAGCACGCCACAGACCTGAGCGGCAAGCTCCCGGGTCGGCACAAGGACCAGACCGCGAGGACGGCGGGCCTGAGAACGCGAATGCCCAGCGAGCGCCTCCACGACCGCAATCGCGAAAGCGAGGGTCTTACCGGAGCCCGTCGGCGCCCGGCCGGAAACATCGCGACCCGCCAGCGCGTCTGGGAGCGTCGCTGCCTGGATCGGAAACGGGGTCGTGATGCCGTCGCGCTTGAGCAGCGCGACAACGTCGGTGGGCACGCCAAGATCGGCGAAAGTGGGGGACAAGAAGACTCCAGTCAGCTCAGAAAAGAAGGCCAACCAGAACATCGTCTCGAGGCCTCACCGGCGACAGCCGGAAACCGGTCATCGGACCGGACTCCAGCAGCATAACAGTTTTGTGCCTTTCCCTGCTCGCGATCGCGAGCGCGGCGACAAATGGAGTTTCGACAGGCATTCTTCTTGCCGCCGATACGCTCCATGGCCCACGAACCCGCCGCCCATGACGACGCCGAGGATGCTTGTGACGCCCAGCCCGAAAGTCGACACCACCGAGGCCTTGTTCGTCGCCGAGCCGGGCGGGTTCCGGCCCACTGCCTTTGCCCTCGGGCCGTGGACGCCCGGACACCTTCACGGCGGGCCGGTCGCGGGACTCATCGCCCGGGAAGCCCAGCGTTGCGAACCGGACGAACGCTTGCGGATCGCGAGGCTCACCGTCGAGCTGATCAGGCCGGTGGGCCTCTCGCCGATCTCCTTGGCAGCGCGGCTGATCCGACCGGGTCGCAAAGTTCAGCTCGTAGAGGTCATTTGCCGACAGGACGGCATTGAGGTCGCCCTCGGGCGCGCACTGCGAATCCGGACCGCCGACATGGACCTGCCGAAAGCGGCGTTGCACGCCGAACTTCCCTTTGCTCCGCCCGAGAGCGGCGTCCCGATGGAGTCCAATGGCCTTCCCAGGACCTTCCATAGTGAAGGCGCGGAGCTGCGCTTTGTCGAAGGGGCATTCGAGTCGCCGGGGCCGGCCACCGTCTGGGTGCGCCTTCGCGTGCCGGTGCTGGCCAGCGAGTACCCGTCACCCCTCGAGCGCGTGGCGACGGCGGCTGACTTCGGCAATGGCGTGAGCTCGCCGCTCAGCCACGGCGACTGGCTGTTCATCAATCCGGACCTCACGATCCACGTCAGCCGCCTCCCGGTGGGGGAGTGGGTCGGACTCGAGTCGCGGACCTTGGCCGAGCCGCAAGGGATCGGGATCTCGGAGAGCCGGCTCTGGGACGAGCAGGGGCCGATCGGGCGCTCGATTCAGTCACTTCTGATAGACCGCCTGGCGCTCGACTGATCCCCCTCCTTGGTGACTCTACGGTCGCACCGCGCACAAGGGGCGCTACGGTCGTTAGCAGATTTGTGCAGCTTTGCGACTTCGGAGGAATAGTGACGGATTTCAACGCCTGGAACCAGAAGATCATCGACGAGTTCCGTACGAACGGCGGAAAGGTGGGTGGGCAGTTCGAAGGTGCGCCGATTCTGCTGCTCCACAGTAAGGGTGCCAAGACCGGACAAGAGCGCACGACGCCGATGATGTACCTCGCTGAAGGCGACAGATTGGTCGTTTTCGCGTCAAAGGCTGGCGCTCCTACGAACCCGGACTGGTTCCGCAACCTGGTCGCGCATCCGCGGGCGAGCGTTGAGGTCGGCGCCGAGAAATTCGACGTTGATGCCGAGGTGCCAGAGCGCGAGGAGCGCGATCGCCTGTACGCGATCCAGTCCGAGCGCTACCCGGGTTTCGCCGAGTACCAGGAGAAGACCACGCGCGTGATTCCAGTCGTAATCCTGAACCGGCTTGTACCGTGAGCGAATCGCCGGATCCGGCGAGAGTTCTCGTGGTTTCCGCTCATCCTGACGATGTCGACTTCGGGGTGGCCGGATCGGTCGCGACCTGGACCGATCGCCAGATCGCGGTCACGTACTGCATCGTGACCGACGGTTCAGCTGGTAGCGCGACACCTGGCATCGAGGCCAGCACTCTGGCTCAGATCCGCCAGGAGGAGCAACGCAAAGCCGCTGCCGAGGTGGGAGTCACCGACGTGCGTTTTCTGGGCTACTCCGACGGCTCCCTTGAAGTCTCGCTGGGGCTTCGACGCAGCATCGCCCGCGTGATCCGCAGCGTCAGGCCAGATCGCGTGGTCTGCCAATCACCTGAGCGCAACTGGGACCGTATCCGCGCGAGTCACCCCGACCATCTCGCAGCCGGCGAGGCAACCCTCCAGGCGGTATACCCCGATGCGAGGAACCCTTACTGCTATCCCGAGCTGCTCGCGGAAGGCTTCGAGCCTCACGTTGTGGAGGAGGTCTGGCTCATGGCCTCGCCACGCGCGACCCGCGCCGTGGACATCACGGCGACGATCGAGCGCAAGATCGCGGCTTTGCGGAGCCATCAAAGCCAGCTGGTCGACCCGGAGAGCCTCGAAGAGATGATCCGCTCGTGGGGCTCCGCCACCGCTGTGGCTCTGGGACTGCCCGAAGGGCGGTTTGCTGAGAGCTTTCAGGTCGTCGACACTCGCTAAAGGCGCGCCCGAGAGCGGGGAGCGCGAGGCCTGACCGTCAAGGACCTCGCCATGTCGGAGCTCGACGTGCGGGGGAAGAACCCTCGGAGACCACGCCGGGACTGTGGTCGGACGCTGGCCTTGCTGGAGCGGGCGCGACCCTGAAGATCAGACCGCCGGACGGGCCGGGCTGAGCTCGCCGGGAACAGGTGGCCGGCACACTATGACGACGGCATCGCCGGTTAGCCGGGCCGGACCCGCCCCGTAAGGGAGCAGCACAGTCACACCAGAGCTCACCGGGAGCGGCGGGGCCGATTCGGAGATGATCTCGCCAGAGCCGTCCAGCACGACGAGAACCGCGAAGCCCGTCCCAACCGTCTCTTCCTCAGGGGAGACGACAAGATCAGCCCGGAAGAAGGGGTCCGCCTGGGCGGGCAGAACCCGCCCAGCGGTCTTCAGCCCAGGACCCGCGAGCCTGGCCAGACGATCAGCCGGCCAAGCCGATCGATCGACCGACGAGAGGGCGAGGTCCCAGCCGAGGCGAAGGTCGGGATCGGTGAAGTTGCGGTGTTCCAGCGCGAATGAGAAGTCCGTCGGCTCCTGGAGCTCCACGGCGAACACTCCCGCGCCAATGGCGTGAGGGATGCCGGCCGGCACCAGAACAGCGTCCCCACGGCTCACCGAGAGCGTGTTGAGACTTCCGAGCATCTCGTCGATGCTCTGGGACGCCACCCATCCGGCGAGCTCCTCCTCTGCTACCTGGCGGTCGAAGCCGAGGAAGACCTCTCCCGGAGACTCTGAGAGCACGATCCAAGCCTCCGTCTTGCCGTGCGCGCAACCCAAGTGGCGGTTTGCGAAGGTCCGGTCGGGGTGTGAGTGGACGATCAAGCGCTCCCCGGGGTCGAGCAGCTTGACGAGCAACCCGGTGTCCACCCCGAAGGCCTCGACATGGTCTGGACCGAGGAACGCGACGGGGTCTTTGACTATCGCATCGGCAAGAAATCCTCCATCCTCCAGCCGGCTGAGACCCGACAAGTCGTGTCCGTAGCGCTTCGTGGCTGAGCCCACCCAGTCCTCAGGTGAGACAACAGCTCCTGCCTCAAGGCCACGGAAGCGAGCAATGGCACCACTGCCGGGATAGAAGTGCGCGATGAGGTTCGGCGCCAGGATGCTTGGTACGGAGGCGAGATTCATCGTGGTTGGTGGTGCGAGGACGTTGAGTTGCTGCGGAAAGGTGTCACCGACGGCTCCGATCGACAAGGGTCAGGCCCTGCCTCAAGAACGAAGGCAGAGGCTCTATTCATGATTCCTGAGCGCCGCCTTCGCACCGGCCAAGGCTATCTCCAGGTCGCGCGGCCGTTACGAGTCAGCCGCTCAGGGCACGTCCAGCCGACCGAGAGCGACGCTCTCCTCGCGATGGGGGAGAAAGCCTTCTCTGAGGTCGGGAGCGTCGTGAGCTGAGACGCTGGTTCCGCTGGACCCGTCATCACCATTACTGGCGGGCAGGTCGCCGGGTGCCAGCCGCGACTGAGGCGCAATGCACGTCAGAGGACCGGAGTACGGAGTACGACTCTCTACCTCGTAGTCCGTACTCTGTATTTAGGGGGTGCCAGGAGTACGACGGACTACCTAGCGCCCACTTCGGCTCGGTGGTGTAGGGGTCAGCCGGTGCCGCACCCAGGA